>MDTC01083416.1_pt1 | contig 31493 bp, 30 predicted proteins | sample 811181 | NCBI WGS metagenome assembly MDTC01 (sample SAMN05326644, study PRJNA326480) | marine metagenome | isolation source: seawater | place: Pacific Ocean: North | collected 2011
AACACACCCCGACCAAATTCACATTGCCTATATTCACACCCCACCCCGCTACTACTGGAGCCACTACGAAGAGTTTCGCCGCGAGTTTACCTTTGGCACCCTTACGCCGTTTATTCGTCCGTTTATACCCCATTTTGTGAAAAAAATGCGCAAACTCGATCTTGAGTCGACCAAAGATATCGACGTGTTTATTGCCAACTCTACCGTTACCCAGCAACGCATTAAAGAGTACTACAACAAACCAAGCACCGTTATTCACCCGCCAGTTGAAGTGGCGAAGTTCACCCCGCCGCCAAAAGGCGAACGCAGCGGCTATATACTATGGGGGCGCCATGTCCCCTACAAACGGTTCGACCTTGCCATAGAGGCCTGTAACAAGCTGAAAGCCCCGCTTACCGTTATAGGGTCAGGCCCTGATACCGAGCGCCTTAAAAGCCTTGCCGGGCCTACCATTACCTTTACTGGCCGCGTAAGCGATGAGGAGCTTGTACAGCATGCGCAAAGCGCCAAAGCCTTCCTTTTCCCTAATGAAGAAGACTTCGGTATTTCGGCAGTAGAGGCACTAGCTGCCGGCACCCCGGTTATCGCCTATAAGAAAGGTGGCGCACTTGATATTGTGCAAGAGGGCGAAACGGGCGTGTTCTTCGAAGAACAATCTGTTGAGAGCCTCGTTGATGCCATGAAACGGTTCGAAAGTATGTCATTCCTTCCAGCAACCCTTCATCGTAAAGCCAAGCGGTTCGATAAGGGGTTGTTTACAACGAAGATGCGAAATATTATCGCTACTAGCTTACGATAAGCTGATACGTAGCTTAAAATAGCGTATACTAGATATATGTACACGGTGGCGTTTATTGATGGGCAAAATTTACATATGAATACTCGTGCATATGGGTGGTCGGTTGATATGGCACGGCTTAGGGTGTATCTGCGCGAAAAATACCACGTGCAAAAGGCATACTATTTTCTTGGTGCATATATTGAAGAAAATGAACCACTCTATCGCTCGCTAAAGCGCGCTGGGTATGTATTGAATTTTAAAGAACATACACAAACGCTCATCAGCAAGAAAAAGGGTAATGTTGATACGGATATCGTTTTCCTAGCAATGCATCATATTGCTGAACGCAAGAAATTCGATAAAATCGTGTTGATATCTGGAGACGGCGATTATTACAAAATGGTTATGTACTTTATTAAGAAACAAAAGTTCGCAAAATTACTTACACCAAATAAAAAATCAATGTCCTCACTCTATAAAACTATTAGCCCACAATTCACAGACTTTCTTGATCGGCCTGATATAAAAAGAAAAATATCCAAGAAAACATAAAAGCGGGTTCTTCTTAGGTATCTCTCCGTTCGAATTGCCCGCGTCGGTATACTTCTATTATAGCAAATCTACTCAGCTAGGTCAATCTCGGCGGCCCTTGTCGCACACAGGCGCAAGCCTATTTTATTACCGCAAGAATCGTCTCAAGCCGATTCACGGTGTCTTCCCATCGATCGACATCAAGACACTCAATACCAAAAGCCTTTACCGGGTAGTCGTTTCCACCCTCTTGAAGCTTGTCGCCCATAAACAAAATGTCGTCTTTTGAAATATCCAACTCGTCAATGAGCTTTTGCATACCGTAGGCCTTATCAATACCTTCACGGGTAACGTCAATAGAGGTAGAACCGCCCGCACGAACCTCAAGCCCCGGTAACGACTGCGCTGCAAGGTCACGAAGGGCTGCTTTTTTAGTACCATCCGGATCCCAGGCGTATTTGTCTTCAGGCGTCGCCTTTTGGCCCAATGCAGAAAAGGTAATTTGACTGCCACGGTCTTCAATAATATCGCCGGCGGGGTGCGCTTCCCATAGTCCAAGCTCTTTCGCCGACGCTTCAAGGACTGAAATCACCTGTTCCTTTTGCTCTTTCGTTAAGTCTTCGGCGTACTGCTGCTTCCATTCGCCACTCGGCTGGTCGTACAGGTAATAGCGCGTACCACAGGTGGGCATAAGGTGAAGCTTATTAAGCTTGTGCGGCTCGATATGAAGCCGATCAATAACCTGTGTTTTAAATTGCTCAAACCGACCACCCGAAATAATACATACCTCAAATTCATCAAGAATCTTCGCAAGCGTTTCAGCCATATGGTCGCTAATGGGTGATTTCGTAATTGCGAGGGTATCGTCTAGGTCAAAGGCGAGGAGTTTTTTCATAACAGATTAATTTCCTTTGTCTTCTTTAATGCGAGCAACGGCATCCTTTACTTTTTGGCTAAGATCTTTACGTGCTACAAGTATACCGTTAGGGGTGTTAATAACAACGACATTGTCGAGGCCAATTGTTACCACCGGCTTATCTTCATCGTTTTGAATATATACATTTTCACTTTCGATATCGTAAATAGCCTTACCTCTGGCAAAGTTTCCTTTTTCGTCAGAGGCATTAGCTTCATGAAGATCCTTAAACGACCCAATATCCATCCAGTCAAAGTTCGCTGGTACTACGGCGAGATTGCTCGAACGCTCGGCAAGCGAATAATCAATAACAAGTTCGGGGAAAGATAGATACGCCTGGTTGTACTCGTCCGATAGAGGTGTTCCAATCGCCGCAAGAGCATCAAAACTTTGCTGTAGATCAGCCGCAACGGCCTTAATCTCAGACAAGAAGGTATTCACCGACCCTACAAAGTAGCCACAATTCCACAAGTAGTTACCTGCTCGCAAATATTCTTGAGCAGTAGCGAGGTCCGGTTTCTCTTTAAAAGATTCTATATTGTACGCACCAGTCCCCTGAAGCTCACCATCGCGCTCAATGTAGCCAAAACCAGTTGCAGGAAACGTTGGTTCAATACCGATAAGTGTTACTTTATTCGTCGCAACCGAAGCATCAGCGGCGGTGCGTAGTGAGTGTACGTAACCCTCCACATCGCGGATATTATGATCAGAGTGAACAAAAGCGATCGGCTCATCATGATCATGCCGACGACTAATAACATCTAGGGCAAAAACGATACAGTTACCAGTACCGCGACGACCCGGCTCGATAAGAAAGTTCTCTTGTGGCAACTCAGGAAGTTGATCTTTCACGTGTTGCGCGTGCCCAGCCTCGGTAACAACATATACCGTCTCACCGACTTTCGTTGCCCGGTGGTACGCTGATTGCAATAAACTTAATTCGCCTGTTAACTTTAGAAGATGCTTTGGGTAGTCGCTGGTAGAGAGTGGCCACAGACGCGTGCCAGACCCTCCGGCAATAATTACGGTAATCATTGGTTTATTATAGCATTTTCATAGCGGTCGTAGTTCATTCTGTACTTTTGCGCTTATGGATAAATTGGAGTATAATAAACTTAAGGTCTAATGTAATAAAAGTAAACAAAAATATCATGAAGATACCCTTTAAGAAGCAACGTCAAAAAAATAGAAAATTGAGAACGGTTATTATCATCGGGGTAACTATTCTAGTGCTGACTGCTCTCGCCGCTATCTTTATGTTTTTTGTATACCCTCAGATTAAATCTTCCATACAACGCAACGATTCACTTAAGTCGATTGATGCCGATAAAAAAGGAAGTCTGCCTGAAGATAATTCAAATAACCCAGCTCCAACAGGTGAGGTAGATGAGTCTAAAACAATCACTCCAAGCGAACCTGAAGAGACAGTCGACTCTATAGAAACACCGTCCATCACAAGAGCAGAAATGAGCAGCAACGGCCAAGTGCGTGTTGCCGCCATCTTTACACAAGCCGCATACGGAAACTGTGTCGTGACATTCACTAAAAGCGGACAAGCTGATGTGGTTCAGTCAGCCCCAATTATCCTCCAAGCGTCCTACTATGCTTGCAACGGCTTCCTCATCCCTAGCAGCAATTTTCCTGCTAAAGGAGAGTGGTCCTTCACTGTTACCCATGAATACTCAGGACAAAAAGCAACCACCGATAAGCGAACTATCACAATAGAGTAGATATGAACGCACGCTCTCACAGTACACAAACACAACCCAAGCTACGGCTGATTCTTCTTGGGTTTATATTTGCAATCGTCAGTGTCTGTTCATTTGTAACTCCCACATTTGCCGCTGATGCCTCATCCTTTAATGCCGGCAGAATCATTGACGATGCAGTTTTCACAAACAATAACAGTATGAATGTGGAGCAAATTCAGACGTTTCTCAATCAGCAAAATTCAGTTTGCTTAAAAAACTTCTCAACTTATTCGCTAACAGATGATAATGGCAATGGTTGGGTTGAGGATTTAGGCACAGAACCGTATGGATTACACGGCAATGTGTCGGCTGCCCAGCTTATTAAATCGGCTGCCGATATCTACAAAATAAATCCCCAGGTCATTCTTGTCACACTCCAGAAGGAGCAAGGACTCATTACTCGTAGCGACTGCCCAAGTTGGCGATACAACACAGCGCTCGGCTATGGGTGCCCAGACTCGGCTCCTTGTGATCAAGCTGCTTACGGCTTTACGCGACAAATAGACTATGGTGTCTATCATCTCCGTGGCTTCTATGATGATTCCCTACAAACCGTTCCATATGGCGTAGGTAATTACCGGATATACTATGATGTCGACCCTAGTTGTGGATCAAGTATGGTAAATATACAAAACAGAGCGACGGCCTCACTCTATAGCTATACCCCCTACCAACCAAATTCGGCAGCATTAGCAGCTGGCTACGGGCTGGCCGAACCCTGTGGTGCTTATGGAAATCGAAACTTCTATCTTTATTTTACAGACTGGTTTGGGAGTACTTTGACTCCCGCTTTTTCCGCCCAGCCAACCTGGCAGCAAATCTATACGGACGCGAGTAAATCGACGGCACTGGGATGGAATGCTAATCTAACCGCCGGGCAGTCTGCATACGCAGTAGTGGTTATGAGAAACACGGGCAATACCACTTGGACAAAATCTGGGGCGTTTACCGTTACCGACACCCGTCTCGCCACCTATGATGCATGGGGAAGAGCGAGTGCCCTTTGTGATCCTGGATGGGTAATTAGCTGTACACGACCAGCAAGCCTTAAAGAAACCTCCGTGGCACCTGGTGAGTCCGGAACATTTGAATTCCCTATTCGGGCACCGCTGACACCAGGAAATTATTCGGAATCTTTCAGCCCAATAATTGATGGAAGAACGGTATTTAGTAGTGGAGCGATGACGTTTAAACTAATCGTCAACTAGTGTCAACTTGGTACTGGGTGAAAACCCAAACTCTTCTCGAGCACGCTCAATATTTGCCCAACTATAACTTTCCCTTTCGGATACAACTGTGCAATAGGGAGTTTTCTTTATTGTCCTTAAGGTATCTAGAAGTTCCTTATTAGAAGTAGCTACTCCGGAAGCAATATTGTACACAGAATATAGTGCAGTGACTTTTTGTGTAGCTCGCTGAAGCATAGCTCGCGCAACCTCTTTAACATAGATATAGTCTCGGTAGAAATTTTCGAGGCCTATAAGTTCAACGGGATGTTTCTCAGTAGAGTTAAGTAGTCGATTAATTAATGATTGGTCAAAGCCAGGGCCATATACATTAAAGATCCTCAGAGAAGTAAAGCTTGTTTTATTAGAGGCATCTTGTGCTACCAACTCAAGTTCTTTTTCCGCAGCAAGCTTTGTCTTACCGTATACAGATAGTGGATCAATGTTTGTATACTCGTCAGTCGGACTAAGATTTTGTTGATTATATACGGCCGCCGTAGAAGCGAAGATAAACCGAGATACTTCATAATCGCGCGCTAATTCAGCCAACCTTTTTGTGAGGTCAACATTAATTGAGTAGGCTAAGTCATTATCCTGCTCACAGACCGAACCCGTAATGGCAGCTAGGTGAATAACCACATCTGGACGTTCTTTTTGAAAGACAGAGCGCAAGGCGGTTGTATCTCCAAAGTCCACAATATAGGGTCGAGCATTTTCCTCAGAGGCCATGGGCTTGCGCGTCACAACCACAAGTTCATGAGAATCCTTGTTTATAGCTGAAACAATGAACCGACCCAGCCTTCCAGACGCTCCTGTAAGAAGGATTTTCACTTTAATCCTTTATTTTAAAACCTAAGCTTTTAAGCTTAACGATCATCTCTTCAGATGTCAGATCATACTTTATACTATGACCGATCAGTTCGTCGATTTCATCAACAAATGCGCCGTGATCAAATGGCAATTCGTCCTTAACGATGAATACTTTTTCGTTTCTCGTTTTATCAACACTCGAAGGGTCGTAGCTAAGCTCTTCGTACATTTTTTCACCAGGACGAAGGCCAATGATGTCAATCTCCATATTGCGATCGATTAAGTTTCTTAGACTCTCAGCCAAATCTATAATTTTCACAGGCTCACCCATATCCAAAACGAAGATTTCTCCACTCCTTCCAAGTAGCGCAGATTGTATAATCAACTGTGCTGCCTCCTCAATTGTCATGAAGAAGCGTGTGACTTCTCTATGGGTTACTGTGAGTGATTGGCCTTTATCAATCTGGTGTTTAAAGATCTGCATCACACTACCGTTACTTTGAATAACATTTCCAAATCGAACCGCATTAAACTTTGTGTCGCTCTGCATTGCGGCCATACTCTCCATAATCATCTCACCCAACCGCTTACTCGTGCCCATAACATTTACCGGATTAACAGCCTTATCTGTCGACACATATACAAAGTTATCAACTTTATGATTTATCGCTTGGCGCATAAGATTAAGTGAGCCCCAGACATTATTATTAAATGCCTCAATAGGGTTGCTTTGCATGAGGGGTACATGCTTATAGGCCGCAGCGTGAAATACTATCTCGGGTTTAAATTCACTAAATATTCTATTGATGTTTTCCGTATTTTTAATATCAGCAATCCTATACACAAGTTTTTCTGTACCAAGCTCTTGCTGCAAAAAGAATGTTCCGTTCTCCCACCAGTCAACACACACAATCAATTCAGGCTCCATCTCGAGTAATAGCTTCACTAGTTTTGAGCCAATTGAACCAGCTGCCCCGGTTACTACAATTGTCTTGCCTTTGATAAACTGTTTACTTTCAAATAGATCATGCTTTACTGGTGCCCTTCCGACAAGCGAAAGTATATCGACATCAGTAAGATCGTTAATACTCACCCCTTTTTTAGAGATAGTATGAAAAGACCTTGGAATTATAGACAGCTGCACATCGTCATTATCAAGTGAATTTACAAAATCACGGACCAACCCTGCTGAAGCACTAGGAATAGCAAAATATATGTCGGTAACCTTGTGCTCTTTGATGATATGGTTAACATCTTTAAGGGTCCCTAAAATCTCACCCCCCGTCTCGACATCATCCAAGTACCCAACAACATGTTGTTTACCCTCTGCCTTCAGGCTCTTTCCCAGGCTCCTCCCGGCAATACCGTGACCAATAATTAATATATGCTTCACTTCCTAACTCCTTCATCACCAAGCTTTTGAGCACTAATAATATATTCTGGACGCTGCTTCTGTAAGCTGATCGAATGAGCTAAATACGTCCCTATAATACCCAAGAGGATAAAATTAATACCAAAGCAAAATAGCATTACAACCATAAGGGATGTCCAACCACTCACTTCAGCACCGGCCATGAAATAAAGAGCCGCCAATACTATACCGTACACAATTGACACTAGCGCAAATATAATACCTATTGCTACCGCTATCCTAAGAGGCTTTTCGCTGAACTGAAGAATACCTTTTGACGCTAAGTCGAAAAGTTTCCTTAAGTTATACTTGCTTACACCAGCAACCCGCTTATTTGGAGTATAGCTAAGTATCACCCTAGGCACAGGAAGCCACGTGAAATAGCCTCTAAGAAAAAGGTCGCTTTCCTTACTGCTAGCGACCGTCTTAGTGACAGTCTGGTCAATAAGGCGGAAATCGGAAGCTCCGTATTCTAGTTTTAAATCACTAACAGCGTTAATTAAACGGTAATACAGTAGAGACGTTGTGTATTTAAACCTCCCAGCTTCTTTTGCGCTATCCTCGCGAACCATTTGCACAACCTTGGCACCATCTTCCCATTTCTCAATCATAAGAGGAATAAGGTGAGGGGGGTGCTGCATATCAGAATCCATCATAAGAACCGCATCATAATCAACAACAGCATCAAGACCAGCACGTAGAGCAGACTGGTGCCCAGCGTTATGCGCAAACTGCCTCCAGTACACAAAATCGTGCTTACTGGCTGCCCACTCAATAACGTCTTGGGTATTATCTGTACTGCCGTCGTTTATGAACAAAATATCTAGAGTATACCGTTTTGCTATATCTTTTCGAATTTTCACCAATTCATCAATAATGTACCGAAGGCCCTCGCCCTCGTTGTAGCATGGAATAACAACAACAATTCTTTTTTTAGCCATTGCAGAACTTCAATTCTCCTATCGTATTGTGTCATTATACCATTAAATATGAAGTATTTTACCCTTCCATACGGACATACCAATTATATCCACCCTACTGTATAATATATCGAGTGACTAAAAACCTGCTTCAATCACGTGTAGTCCGCTACATTCTAACCGGTGGTTTATCTTACGCTATCGAGCTCACTGTATTATTGGCGCTCAATGCCGCGGGCATGCACCGAGGTTTCGCGGTAGCAATTAGCTTTTGGTTTGGCTTTATTGCTGCACTTTTGCTACAAAAGTTATTTGCTTTTCGTGACTATCGTCGAAGTCCTATAGTCCTTACCCAACAAATCATACTTTTTAGTATTTTAGTCGGCTTTAACTACATTTTTACTATAGGTATGGTCTCTCTTTTTCCAGAGGAATATATAGTTATAAGCAGAACCATAGCAATTATAATCGTTTCCTTCTGGAACTACTTTCTTTATAAGAATCTCATCTTTAAAACAGGCAACAAAACCAAGCCCTTCACATTTAAGAGACCCGGGGAATATCTAAGCTCGATAGGAAAATTCCTGTCTACACATAAACTTTCTATTCTGTTCTACGTCGGCTCATCACTGGTTGTTATACTCTTTTTTGGTCAATACCTCTTTACCGGCAACAAAACACTGATGGGCGACTTTGACTACTACTCCCAACTATATGAATCCTTCCGGATTAGTGTCCTAGATTACGGACAATTTCCTGCTTGGAACCCTTGGCTTTCGGGTGGCGTACCTTTATGGCAAAACCCTCAATTTGGACTGATAAGTCTGCAGTCGCTTCTTGTTTTGCCCTTCGGCTCTATTATGGGGATGAAGATTGCTTATATAATATATGCCCTTGTTGGTTTCTGGGGCATGTACGTTCTTGCTCGTGTTAGCTTTAAGGCTACAAAACTCAGGTCTGTCCTATTGGCTTTTGTTTGGATTGCGAGCGGATTCTTCGCGGGACACGGAATAACTCACTTCACGTTTACCTCTTTCTTTCTAATACCTTGGATCGTTTACTTCATTATCGAACGTAGTCGTATGAGCTATGCCTGGCTGGGGCTTGGACTAACAATGTCTATTATTGCCCTCAGCTCGGTTCACTACGCAACAATGTTTACACCATTAATCATCACTGCATTTATGGGCCTTTCACTTATTAGAATAGAAAAGAGCAAAAAAAATGGAGCACTACTTGGCATTAGTTTAAGACTAAAAGACTTGTATTTTCTTCTAAAAACAGCAGCTGTATTTATAGTGTTAGCAGGTTGGCAATTTATCGCAACATATAGTTTTGTTTCTAATAACGAGCGCCTTACCGTCAATGGTGGAGAAGTATATCTTTCGATTATAGGCGCTTTTAAGGCCTTATTCCTACCTGTTGATTCGTCTGTCATCCCTATGCCGACAATCACATGGGGATGGGGTGAATATAGCATGTATATAGGCTTTGCCGCTCTTATTATCGTTGTACTTATCGCTTACCAGGTTATTAAACTATTGGTTGAAAAAAAGAAACTTCCGATAACACAACCTCATTGGGTATTAGTTGCTTTGATTATTGGTTTCATTGGCGTCCTTCTTGCACTTGGAGACTTTGCATCCTATAGCCCTTTCCGCCTCCTGCATCAACTCCCAGGCTTCACCCAGACAAGAGTCCCTTCGCGATGGATGATATATACTGTTTTCGCAATTCTTCTCCTAATCGCTAGCTGGAAAGGATTTTACAAAACAATCAACATATTACTTATACTCTGTGTTGTTGAGTTATTCTTCACATTTGGACCCACCGGCGTCTACAGCAAGGGCTGGGTAGCGCTTCCACAAACCACTTTCTCTTCGGAGTTCACTCAACACGATAATAACTATAAACACACTCAACAACCAGACGACCCGTTGAGCTACTATTGGTACACTACTCGAATGAACGTTGGCCAAATCTACGCCGATGATTCAATCATCAATACCCTATCCTCTACGCCTCTTCTCGAATCCTCTCGTTGTGCACAGAACACAGATTCATCTTGTAGCTTTATACGTAGTAACAATGCCACCCTCGAAAGCTGGTCTCCTAATAAGATTGTCGTTAAGCGCACCGGACAGGGTGATATACGGCTTAACCTCAACGTTGACGCAGGCTGGAGAGTTAATGGCGAGTATATCTACGCTCAGGATAAGAAGCTCAATCCAAAACATGAATTCTTGCTTAGCGGCGATGTCGATAACTATACATTGGAGTACGCTCCAAAATTCTCACCGTCATGGATTACGTGGAAACTATCTAGGATGACTAATTCATAGTCACTTATATACTCTCTAAAGGTTAGTAAAAGTTTCAAGAAAATCATCGACTTGGGTATACATATCTTTCCAGGTCGTTGGCTTGTAAGTTTCCTTGATCTGCTTCTCTTTGGAAGATAATTCCTTCGGATCAAGATATTGCACGATGCGCTCTAGTAGTTCGCTCGTATTATAAGGTGAGAAGTAATCAATTAAGTTTCCTGCTATTTCTGGCATAGATGACGTATTTGCCGCTATACAGACCTTGCCGTAGGCAAGAGACTCAGCAATAGGCATACCCCAACCCTCATAGAATGATGGAAATACTGTAAACAGGGCGTTGCGATAAAGCCATGTAAGTTCCGCGTCGTCCGCACCACTTATAATCTTAATCCTGTCGCGTGTATCTGGATCGTGCTCAATCATATACAAGAGATCACCGGTGTGCCAACCCTTTCTTCCAACAATAACAATTATTGGAAGTTCTATACCCCTTCTCTGTGCTTCTTTAACAGCATAGAAAAGGGCGGCATGATTCTTTCGCGCCTCAATAGTGCTAACCGACAAAATATATCCTGGCGACAGTTTTCGAATCACCTTCTCTCGTGAATCGTCAATGCTCTCACCCGTCCTGACAACCGCTATGTTTGGCTTAGATTTAACCTGATTTATTTTCATAAACTGACGAACATCTTCAGCCGTCGAGCGAGAAATTGAAATTATACCATCGGAAATACCAAATGCGGTTTTATGATATTTTGTAAAAACCTTAGGAAGCCAAGGCACGACGAACCCAGGAAACTTACTCGGGATCATATCGAACGCGAAATGTACAAGTTTAAAACGAGTCTCTTCTTTCACTTCAGCGAGATCATCAATAAAATGACCCAACCATATACTCCCCATTACTAGTACTGTGTCATCGGATTTGAAAGGGGCTTTCGCTTTGCCACGAATTTCCCTCTCTACCCTATGCACACCTTGTGCTATTTTCTTACGCACCTTGATCTCTAAATTGAGTAACCGCACCCGTCGCAACACACCTCTGTATATTGAACGTCTTTTTTTCTCACCAATCATACCAAGCTGAACCATCTCTTCCGGGTCGAATAGCACCTCTCGGAAGGAACGTGAATGTTCGAAATGCGTAAAGAACCTTACGTCCTTACCAGAATCCATATATAGCTTGGAGATATTAAACTGAATCCTCTGGATTCCTGTAAGGTTTCCCTTCCAGTTCAGTAGATCGGTAAGGTCAATCCATATACTCATAACTGCCTCTCTTTTAGTAAGTCGGTCCTTGTCTTTATCTTGCCCGCTTTTAATGCATCTTTTACTTTTAAGTTACTCTGATCGCCCTTGGTTTCGCTATTGATGATTAACTCCTCCATGCCTCGGGCATAATTGTCATGGCTATGATATTTACGAACATACTCAACCGCTCGCTTCGACAGCTGCTTAAGCTTGTCTGGATTATTAACAAGCTCGTCTATTTTATCTGCAACCTCTTGAATAGTCTCGACCTTTACCACGGCATCGTCAGGCAATTCAGAGTACCATCCGACATTGCGAACAATCACTACTACACCCTGTCTCATTGCCTCTAAAGTAGATAGAGACGTCTCACCTTGATAGCCCATTCTGTAATTAACAAATACGTCGAGTTGCTTCATTTTCTTTACGAAATCATAGTCAGAGACATTTGTTGCGACAGTAACATTCCTGTAAGAATCAAGCCGTTTGATCGTTGAGTCTGAAGAGTAATTATATCCAAACAGCAAGAAGTCGTGCTTGTTATAATTTTTGTTTTTAATAAGTGATTCAATAACTTCGATTCCCTTTATATCCGCTATGATCCCAGCGAGACCGAACGAAAGTGTCTTATAACTCCTACTTGCAGGAATGGTGGGTGTATTAGTCGGAAGGTTAACTTTTTGTGCGTATATAGTATCCGAAATTTCACGAGTAGCTTCTAGGGCATAGTCCGAGTGTGTTATAACCCCAATTTGGTTTGTTAGGATAGAAGCCAAATGGTTACTTAAGCTGTATCCTCCAGCGATAGTAATGTCTTTCTCTAGTGTTGCGCGTTCTCTAGAGATAATACCCCTCTCCGTCATAACACGGTAGGCATCACTTATGTTTGTATCGTGTATAATAACGTATCCAGGTAAGTAAAGTCCGTTAGCAATGCTCTGGAGATGATATTCGCTGTTTCCTACGTGATAAAACACCGCATCGTACTCTTCATATGAAGCAACTGAGAAGTTAGTAGCTGGATAATAGTTTGCAACGTATTGAAGATAGTTTGGACGAGTAGTAATACCTACTGGACCTTCTTCAAAGAAGTAATCAACTTCAAAATAGTCAGTAAGAGCTGGATGAGTCTCAGACACAACCTTACCTATAGCCGAAATGCCATCCGGCCTAGGTGTGAAGACGGCTATTTTTCTCTTGGTTCGCCGAACTTTTAATGACGGCTGGTAACTCTGCATTGCAGATATTGCACGCTTTGCGGTTGCATCCCAACTATAGTACTCAAGAATAGTGCGGTATTCACTTTTTTGAAGAGCACTTAATTTTTTACCGATAGCTAAGTGAAGAGCATCAGCTATCGAGCCTCCGTCAGCTTGATCACAGTAAAAGAACGCCTTTTCTGAGATTTCCTTAAACACATCTAAAGAAGAACATACCACCCTACAGTTTGCTCCAACGGCTTCGAGAATTGGAAGCCCCAACCCTTCACTCTCCGACACAAACAAGACAACCTCCGCCTTGTCGTAAAGCCAATCAAGCTCAGCTTCCTGGATGTTACCTGTAAAAATTATGTTGTTTGATAACTTACGTAAATTAGCTTTTTCCAAATAATGTATATTAGAAGTAATTATTAGCTTATACTCGCCATTGTTGCGTGAATTGAACAGCTCAAAACCTTCGACTCCTTTTGCGTTATTTTTTCGCGGGTCATCACCTGTTGGCATTAGTACATATTTTTTAGGTAAGTCAAAATCTTTTATCGGAATCGGGCGTTTCTCTGAACGAATCGCTGCCCCGTGAATTGCCTCGATTTTAGAAGCGGGGACACCTAAATACAGACAGATGTCGCTCTTTACAGATTCAGAGATAGATAATAACCTATCGGCCTCGAAAAGAAGTTTGTAGTGTGTAAGATATTTATCAAAAGGCATTTTATGGATATATTGTTCGTGGAACAAGTACGGTATGAGATCATAAAATATCAAGAACTTATTTACGCCACTAGGAAAGAGTGATACAAGCGGCTCTTGGAATGGCGCAAGTAACAAAAAGTCTATCTCGCTTTTTTTAATATCAAGTTTATTTATATAGTTATCGAGTTTTGTCTTGTTGTGAGCTTCAGCAGCTTCCAATGGCCTGTCGGCAGAGTCCTGTAAATCTAGGTGTTCAACCCGGACATCTTTAAACAGAACATCCTCATCAGATTCACTCAACTCTCCTTTATTATTTTTTGACAGGAGTACTGTCACCGACGCGTAACTATCGCGCTTGATAATTGCATTTAACAAATATTCAGAGTAGCGCCCCATACCCCTGTGGCGTGCGATTGATTGAAAAATCTGCCCGTCAATTATAAGGTGTCGTTTCATCGATCATACCTCAACTTGTATAATTTCTTTACTAAAAAAACGCCACTATCGCGAATACCCTCGTAGCTCCTTAGAACGATCCTATATTCAGTTCTGAGCTTGCGCCTTGCTTTATTCTTTTGTAATACAAAAAAATCTTCGATGTCATATTTACGAGCAAGCTTAATAAGGTCAACGTAGGTGTCGTGATCATTACGCTTAATAACCGGGTGTTTAACTGTTGGGATTTTTTCCGAAGAACCAAGCCGATTAATCGTACCTGTTATTCGATTATCAACCTTGTGATAGATTTCTTTCAACTGAGATTTTGTAATTCTAGCCATTCAGTTCTATTTCTCTTCTAGGTCTAGTTCAATCATCGGAGAAATTCCGTAAGGTGTTTTTTCTATTTTATCAACCCGAAACTGAACAGCGTTTTCCCATCGATCCGCAACGACGTATCCCCCATTATAGGTAGCATCTAAATTAATAGAATGGACACCATCTGAAAATACATTCGGGATAAGCCACTTAGCACGAATCTCAGAACCAGCACGTAGGACTTTTATGCTTTTTTGCTTGATATTATTATTCATACCCAACACAGAGACTCCGTCTGGTCCGCTCACAGAAAAGCCGACTATAACGTCTTTAACCTCGTTTATTATTTTGACGGAGTAGCTCAGCTCTATAAATGCATCTTTATCTGTTAGGGCTTTTTTTGAAAGTTTTGGTCCCTCTATACTCATAGCCTTATCACCCCAACGGTCTTGTGGAAGAGGCTTTACATCGTCTTCTTTTGGCTGAAATAGTTTCTTGTACGCTGTTGCAATCTTTTCCGAACTTCCTCTTTTTACAAGCTGACTATCATTAATCAATATTGCTCGATCACAGTATTCAATAACTGCACCCATATCGTGGGTAACAAATATGACTGTTTTACCTGCCCGCTTCAAATATTTGAAATACTCAAAACATTTCCTCTGAAAGTCAGCGTCACCCACCGCCAAAACTTCGTCAATAAGTAAGATATCCGACTCCGCAAGAATAGTAGCAACAGAAAAGGCAAGCCTTACCTGCATGCCGCTCGAATAATTTTTGAGTTTCTGGTCCATAAATCGCTCGAGTTCAGCAAACTCTACAATAGCATCATACTTAGCCTTTATTTCCGACGAGGAAAACCCAAGTAAAGCTCCGTTAAGGAAGACGTTTTCTCTTCCAGTTAATTCCGGATTGAACCCAACACCTAGTTCAATAAAAGGAACTAGTCTCCCATTAACCTGTACTTTGCCTTCTGTAGGTTGATAAATTCCAGCTATGATTTTTAGCAGCGTACTCTTACCACTACCATTTCTACCAACTATTCCGAAAAATTCACCTTTGTTAATCTGAAATGAAATATCCTTTAAGGCGTGCTGCGTCTCAGTTTGTCGTCTTTTCCTAAAGGGGTGAGTAAAAAGACCCTTGAGTGAATCTACTTTTTCATGAGGTAGCGAAAAATTCTTTGAGACACCATCTACAGTAATCGCAATATCGGTCATTGTCTATATGTTCTCCGCAAATCCTGGTGATTTTTTTCTAAAATACAGCGCCGAAACAATTGCAAGTAGTATAACCAGAGCTATCGGAATAATCCGTACATACGGATTATCAAACATCGTTGCAACTGTTTGGGTTTCTGGTGACACAATAGCCGCTCGAGCATCTTGAATGATCTGGGCAACTGGACTTAAGAGCATGAACTTCGCTGCTGTGAGTGATACTGCTGTCACCATTGCTATTGGATAGATAATTGGCGTTGCATAGAAACCCGCTTGTAACACGAGCTCCCATATATAACTTATGTCACGAAATTTTACGTATAAAGCACTGAGTAAGAAAGCTATCGCCAACCCAAGCACAAACAACTCAAATATCAAAGGAATAATCCAAAGAGCGCTCCAAGATAAATCAACTCCATTTAGTACGATAAAAAAAGCGACAACGACAAGATTAATTCCAAGGTTAATAAGAGCAGAAAGCGAACCCGCGACGACGATGACGTAGCGAGGAAAGGCCAATTTTCTCATAAGGTCCCCCCTACTAACAATAGAGGAGAGTCCATTACTTGTAACTTCAATAAAGTAGTTCCAAAGAATAACTCCTAATAAAAGTGCGACTGCAAAATGAGGAATATCTGCACCAAATCGTAAAAAATGAACAAATACTACATACAGAACAGCGAACAGAGCCAGGGGTCGGAGTAGACTCCATACATAACCCAAAACCGATCCTTTATAGCGTAATTTAAAGTCGGTAATTACCAACTGGCGTAAAAGAATTAATGAGTATCGATATTTACTCTGCGTTTTTGAAACAAGATTCACGATATTCCTATTATAGGGACTTCCTACAGTACTGGCAATGGTATACTAGTGTTAATGAATCTAAAGAACAAGGTAGTGATCACCGGAATCAACGGCTTCGTCGGTAAGCATCTTGCACGCGAACTTAACAGTGCTGGTATAGGTGTTATTGGTGTAGGGACAGATGCGACAGTTGCCGACGAAATCGCATCTGTCGTTGATGAGTACTTTGAAGCTGATCTTACCCAAACCTGGCCAGCAATACCTGATGTTGACGCCGTTATACACCTAGCCGGTCTCGCCGCGGTTGGCCCCTCTTTTGACGATCCTCAAAAATACATAAACCTAAATAGTGCAATGGTGACTAATCTGTGTGAGTATTATTTAAATACCGAGAAAAAGCCAAGAATAGTACTTATAAGTAGCGGTGCTATTTACGACAGTAACCAAACAATGCCAATTACAGAGCGTGGAGCCCTTGGGTTAACCTCGCCTTATGCAGTAAGTAAGGTACTTAATGAAAACCAAGCAACCTATTATCGTAATCGTGGTCTAGATTGTATTGTTATGCGGCCCTTTAACCATATAGGGCCAGGGCAGGCGCCCGGGTTTATATTACCCGACTTCTATCAACGACTCTCAGAACTTAAAGATAAATCAGCATCTATACGTGTAGGCAATATTTCTACAAAGCGTGATTATACAGACGTTCGAGATATAGTTAAGGCCTATCATATGGTAGCTGTCGCAACAAGTCTTAAGCATACTGTATATAATGTTTGCTCTGGGAAAAGCACTTCAGGATTAGAGCTTCTGACTGAACTAAAAAACGGTCTAGGAATGCCAAACGTAACATTCGAGATAGATCAATCCCTTGTAAGACCAACTGATATTATGGATATTTCAGGGGACTCTTCTCAACTTAAAGATGAGCTTGGATGGGAGCCACGTATCCCTCTATTGAAAACGATTACCGATTTTATTGGCGTCGCAAAACCTTAGCCCACTTCTTACTTAAGATATTCGGGTAGGGTAAGGGCAATAGCGCTCACGGTATAAGTGGCATCGAAAATACCACCAAAGTCTTCCATATCCGGACTAATTAAATGAACTTCACTGATTGATTCGGTATCCTCATGGTTCGTTGTATGCGCTTTATGGGCATTCTTAGCTCTTACAATATGTATAGTGTGAGAGAGCTTTGATGGGTATTCATAGAGGGTTTGGATTAGTTCCATATCGTCAGACTCGTACCCGGTCTCTTCGCGAAGCTCCCTTTTTGCCATATCTAGTATATCAACCCCAGGCTCCATACTACCCGATGGTAAGTTTAGAATAACTTTATCGATCGCATACTTATATTCAAATTGGGTAATCAGTTTGTTCTCTTGGTCGGTTGCTACTATAACTACACCGCTTGGAAGATCGACCACTGAATAATCGGGTATCACCGTTCCGTTTGGTAGCGAAACTTGATCCACATGGAGACTCAAGAATTTGCTTTCATAGAGAGTCTTTCGGTCAAGCTTTTTCCAGTGTTCTGGTTTCTGCATGATTAGATCTTTGTTGATTCAACCGCAAGGTCATGCTCGACCATTAACTTAACGAGTCCAGGGAAGTCCACTTTTCGCTTCCACCCCAGTTCCTTTTCGGCTTTCGTTGGGTCACCTAGTAGAACGTCCACTTCAGCGGGTCGCATAAATGCTGGGTTTTGCTTAACATACGGCTTCCAGTCATCAATACCGACGTGTTTGAAAGCAATATCAAGAAATTCCTCAATTGAGTGCGTCTCACCTGTTGCTAGAACGTAGTCCTTGGGCTCATCTTGTTGCAGCATAAGCCACATACCTTCAACATAGTCTCCGGCATAGCCCCAGTCACGCTTTGGCCAGAGGTCGCCAAGTTCAATATGATCTTGGAGGCCTAGCTTAATACGAGCAACTGCATTGGTAATCTTACGAGTAACAAATTCGACACCACGTCGCTCACCTTCGTGGTTAAACAAGATACCGGATACAGCAAACATATCGTAACTTTCACGGTAGTTTTTTGTAATCCAATAGCCATAAAGTTTAGCTACACCATAAGGGCTCCGTGGGTGGAAGGTAGATTCTTCGGTGTAGCCCTTTTCAGGACGATTATACTCAAGCCCGCCAAACATTTCTGATGTTGACGCCTGGTAAAAACGAACTTTATTTTCGGTGTCCGTAAGGCGAATAGCCTCGAGCATATTCAATACACCCTTGGCGGTAATGTCGTTTGTGAGCATAGGGTCTTTAAACGAATAGCCAACATGGCTAATAGCGCCAAGGTTATATACTTCGTCTGGTTTTGCAATTTGCATTGCACGAATAAGTGACGACTGGTCACCAAGGTCAGCTTCAATAAGCTTAACGTAAGGAAACTCCGCTTCAACCGCTTCGCGTCGTGGGTTGTGTTGCCCGCGAATAATCCCGTACACTTCATACCCTTTTTCATGAAGTAACTTTGCTAAATGTCCACCATCTTGTCCGGTAATCCCGGTAATTAAAGCTTTCTTAACTTCAGCCACTGTAGTATTTTCCCTCTCGCAATTGTTATGTTAGGTAAGTTTTATATTCGTAATTATACCATATATTAGCGCTTATAATCGTCCTCTAGCCGCACAATATCCGCCTCATTTGAAAGCTGTTCGGGGTTAGTGTGCTGCCAAATCTCAGCAACAAGTGTGTAGTGCCCCATAGCACCAACAAGGCGGTGCCGCTCAGATTTCGCGAATTGCACCACCTCACCAGCTTCGGCAATCTGCAGTTCACCCTGTTCATCGGTAAGGCTTTTAAAATAACCACCCCCATTCAAATACGCCCATCGCTCTGCGCGACGGTCGTGATACTGCCAGCTTAAACGCTGTTTTGGCGCTACGGCAAGTATTTTAGGGCTAAGTTCAGATTCGGAGTTACCTAGGCGTGCATCTTCTGGCGATAAACCGGGGAAGAATTCTTCTAAAAACGCATCTGCATCGCTATTTGCGAGCTGGTTAAAGCCGCCCCAAGGTTTTTGAGAATCCTGAATAGCAATTGTATAGCCATATTCTTCTAGAAATTTAGCAACTTCTTCATTTACCTCTTGCGACCCGCGAAACGGATCTAGGTTCATTGATTGTAATTGTTCGGTTAATTCAGACATATAAGTACCTCCGTAATATTCCCATTATACAATGGTATAATGGCTTTAGTAATGAAAACCATCACCCTCCTCATCCCCGCCTACAACGAAGAGCAAGTTCTTGAGCATCTATTTACGCGGCTTGCAAACCTAGCGAACGAGACGAAAAACTATACTTTCGAATTTCTTTTCATCAACGACGGCAGTAAAGACAGCACCCTTGAAATTATTAAAGACTACGCCGAAAAAGACAGTCGCGTGAGCTACTTAAACCTCTCGCGCAACTTCGGCAAGGAAATTGGTATGATTGCCGGCCTTGACCACGCCAAAGGCGACGCCGTAGTTATTATTGATGCCGACTTGCAAGACCCGCCAGAACTCATCCCTGAAATGATTTCCTTATGGCAAGAAGGCTACGATGATGTCTACGCCAAACGCCGCTCACGCGAGGGTGAAAGTTGGCTGAAAAAGTTCACCTCTAGACACTATTACAAGCTACTGCAGCGCGTTACCCATGTGCCTATTCAAGAAGACACGGGTGATTTTCGTCTTCTTGACCGCCGCGTCGTTGAAGCCCTCAAACAATTTCGTGAATCGCAGCGTAACACTAAAGCAATGTTTAGTTGGGTTGGGTTCCATAAAAAAGAAATCCTTTATAACCGAGACCCCCGTGCCGCTGGCGAAACAAAGTGGAATTACATAAAACTTATTGAACTCGCCCTCGATGGTATTACCTCTTTCACCACTGCACCACTCCGTCTTTCCACCTACGCCGGTATTGTCATCTCGGGTCTAACATTCATCTACCTTGTGTTCCTTATTATCCGCACTATCTTTTTCGGCACCGACCTTGCCGGCTACCCCTCAATGATGGCCGTCATACTATTTTTGGGTGGGGTACAGCTTATATCGCTAGGTATAATAGGCGAATACGTTGGCCGTATTTTCAACGAAACCAAAGGTCGGCCGTTATATTTTATAGAGGAATACCACGATGGATCAGCTCCTAAAAAAGCACGCGCAAAAAATTAGGTTCTTATTTGTTGGCGGCGGGTTAACCGTTCTTGATTTTGCCCTGCTTTTTATCCTTACCTTTGCAGGCATGGATAAATTTATCGCCAATTATATTTCTACCGGCATTTCGATGGTAGTAAGTTTCTTTGTTAATAAATCTTTTACTTTTAAAAACACTTCTAAAACAGCTAAGCGGCAGTTCGTATTGTTCATACTCGTTACTATTACGGGCTTATGGGCGCTGCAACCACTGGTTATTTGGATCGTCACCTCTGGCTTGGCGCCACATATCGCCAGCGATGAAGTGAATTTGTTTATCGCTAAAATTATCGCAACAGTGGCATCGCTTATTTGGAATTACCTTTTATATTCACAGCTAGTGTTCAAGAAAGATTCAATAACTAATTAATTTTTCAGCTATATAGTGAGTGAGGTGAAGTTTACAAACGTAAATAGGGTTTGATATAATAAGTTATAAGAAAGACCGGGTTGGCGGAACCGCTGATCAAAGGAGTATTCCTAGAAATTACGAGACACACTGACGAGTGTGTCTTTTCTTTTCCTACCCTGTATACTAAGTACTACTATGTCTCATATCGCCATTGACGCCCGTATTATCAACTCTAGCACTGGCCGCTACGTCGAGCGTTTGGTTACGTATCTTCAAGAGGTTGATACGGTAAACGAATACTCTATTTTAGTTCGTGAAAAAGATAAAGACTTCTGGAAACCCCGCAATAATAACTTCACCGTACGCATTGCCGATTTCGACAACTATTCCTTTGCCGAGCAAACAGGTTTTAACCGCTACCTTAAAAAGCTTGGCGCCGATTTAGTGCATTTTTGTATGCCTCAGCAGCCTATTGGGTATAGGGGTAAAAAAATAACCGCTTTTCTCGATTTAACCCTGCTAAAAAGTTATAGTTCAGATAAAAACTGGCTCAGCTATCACGCAAAGCAGTTTATCGGTAAGTATGTTTTTAAAAAAGTAGCACAAGATAGCAATCAACTTATTACAATTAGCGACTTCACAAAAAAAGAGCTAGGCGACCTCGTTCCTGGTGTAGAGAATAAAACCACTACCATATATTGCGCCTCCGATATTACAACTACTAGCCCCAAAAAATACCCCCTCCCCTTTAAAAACTACCTGTTGTACGTTGGACAACAATCTGACTATAAAAACATCAAACGCCTTGGTGACGCGCATCAACTCCTGCTCGCAAAATACCCCAACCTCGGCCTTGTGCTCGTAGGTAAAAAGAACGCCTCGGCGCTCAAAAACGAGGAGTACTTCACCCAAAAGGGCTACACGAACATCCACTTCACCGATTTCATCGACGACCATCAACTAAGCTGGCTCTACGCCCACGCCGACGCTTATGCATTTCCATCACTCATGGAAGGCTTTGGCCTCCCCGGCTTAGAAGCCATGGGCTACGGTACCCCTGTAGTAAGCAGTAACGCCACCTGTTTGCCTGAAATATACGGCCAGGCCGCGCACTACTTCAACCCTACTGACACCAGCGATATGGCCGAGGCAATCGATCAAGTCCTTTCAAACGAAAAGCTTCGCATCCGCCTTTCAAAAGCCGGCTATAAACAAATTAAAAGATACTCGTGGAAAAAAATGGCCAAACAAACCCACGAAATTTACAAAAAAGTATTAAACTCCTAATTCGTTTTCACCTTGTTGCAAAGGACTAAAAGCGAAGTGCAGCCCTTACTATTACATCGCTAAAACGTGAACGTTAAGGATTTAACTACTTGCCTGCGAAATAGTAATCCGCCGCTCAGCCCCATCACCCTCAGAAAAAGTACGGATATCCGAAAACTCGGTCGCTACTTGGTGCACAATACGCCTATCAGCGGCATTCAACCGCTCTACGTGCGAGTCACCCGTCTTGCGCACTTCTTCTATCCACTCACGCGCTTTATCCGCAAGGCGGTCGGCGCGTTGGCGTTTATAGTCGGCAACGTCAAGGTTTACCCGGGTAAGTGCCGCGTCCTTATTGCGCAACACAGTTGAAACAAGAAATTGCAAACTGCGCAGTGTTTCCGCACCACGGCCAATTAGTAGGCTGTTTATTTCAGTTGAAGGTACTGAAAGTTCAATAACTTCATCTTCAAGTGCAGCCGTCACCTCTACATTTACCCCAAAAAAGGTAAGTAAGTCGGCCATGTAGGTACGAGCAAATTCAAGTGATTCTTCTTTATTCATTATGCATCCTCCTTTTTACGGGGAGTCTCTTTGGCAGATATACGAGTAACGGTTGCTTCACGCGCTTCTTTTGCGCGGGCTTTCGCGGTTGCTTTTTTGCCACCCTTTTTCTTCATTTCAAGGTCGGCAAGATGATCCATTTCAATAGCGTCACGCTGCAATAAGTAGTGTTGCTGCACCGCGGCAAACAGGTTAGAGGTAACGTAGTACAGCGCCAGCGCACCAGGCAAGCTAAGCATGATAAAGAACATCAGGAAGGGGAGGAACTTAATCATCTTCCCCATCATCACCGCATTAAGCTCGGCTTGGTCGGGTTGTTTGCCTTCACCAGCCTCAGCAAGTACATCACGAAGGCGCTTTTTGCTTTGCACCTGTGGTGAGGTTTGTTTTGAAATAATATACTGCGTATACGCCGCTATAAGCGCAAGAAGCACCAAAGGCCACACAATACCATTTGGCCCACCAAAGGCGGGTTGGGTAATATCAATAAACCCAAGGAACATATGGTTGAAGCTTTCAGGGTTTTGGATAAGCCCCTCGACAGTAGGGATATTTTGCATAAACCCGTAAGTAAACTCGGCAATTTGGTCGCGGTGTGTAGTAAATATCTGAATCACCTGGAAAAGGGCAATAAAAATAGGCAGTTGAATAAGCAAAATAAGAATGGAACGGAACGGTTTTACGCCGTGCTTCTTATAAAGTTCAAGCATTTGCATGCTTTCAACTTGGCGGTTACCTTTACTAGCTTTTTTAATGCGCGCGAGCTCGGGCTGCAATTTACGCATCGCCTTCACTTGGTGAAGTTGGCGTACCACAAGTGGCCACATGGCAAAACGGACGATAATTGTAAAGATTATAACCGCAATACCAAAGTCGGCCCACGGTACAACGCTATAAATAGCAAGTAGTAGGTTAAAAATTGGTTGAACAATAAAGAGCTCAAAGATATTCACGGGTTGGCCTCTCGGTAGTTAAATCTACTTATTAGTATACCACTATTTGTACAGTGACGCTTTTTCAAAAAGCGCCGATAATTGCTGGTCGATCGTTGCGTAGGGAAGCGTGCGTAATTCTGCTGATGTACAAATAACAACAATATCATGAACACTACGAAGTTCAGACTGGTGCATACGAAGGTATTCATACAGCCGGCGGCGAATACGATTTCGTCCAACGGCCGATTTTATTACTTTTTTACTTACCACCACTGAAAAACGCGGGTGTTTGCGCCGGGTGTTTTCGACGTACTTCACGGTAAATAGCGGCGAGCGAACCGCCTTGCCTTTGCTATACACATAGCGTAGGCTGCCATGACCGTGAAATCGATAGAGTGAAGAAATCATACGTATATTTAGTATACCGTAAAAAATACCCCCGCGGGTAAGGCGAGGGTTTTTATTACACCGTAAGGCGAGCGCGGCCTTTAAGGCGACGGCGGCGAATAACTTCGCGGCCAGCCTTTGAAGAAACGCGAGCACGGAACCCATGAGTACGGGCACGGTGACGAGTGTGTGGTTGGTGAGTTCGTTTTGGCATATCTGTATAAGTATACCGTATTTACCCTTTAAAATCAACGTGTGGGCTTGATTTTTATTAAAAACCTTACCCTATATATAAAATATATCCCCAGTTTACCTGTAGTTATCCACATGTTTACAGGGGTAGTTCGTAAATGTGTATAACTCCCCTCCCGTACACCCTTCCCTTTTAAAATTCTATTTATGGTTGTGGAAAACCCCTTCCCTGCCGTATAGTAATTACTAGACAATTTAATACATACGTTACTGGGTGTAAGGGGAAATAATGCAGCAAGATGCGCACGCGCTTTGGCACAGTGTACTAGGTGAAGTCGAACTTTCGGTTCCTGCACCAAGTTACACTGTCTACTGGGCTAATATAAAGCTAACTCATTTCGACGAAAACGAAGCTGTATTTGAGGTGCCTAATGTTTTTATTGGTCGCCAATTCCAAACAAAGTTTAATGATACGCTACGCACCCTCCTTAAGAAAAACGGCGTCACCTCCCCTACCCTTACTTTTAATGTGCCGACCGGAAGCAAGAAGCCCCGCGTAAGTCGTGAAACCACCACTCCTACCGCTGCCGAGCTCACCACCAAAACAAATCCATCCTTCTCACCTACCCCTTCACCGCTCGCGCACCGAGGCAACCTTAATCCGCGGTATACCTTTGATAACTTTATTGTAGGGTCAAGCAACGACCTTGCCCACTCGGCCGCTCAAGCTGCTGCGGCTATGCCCGGGGTAAAATATAACCCTATTTATTTCTATGGCGGTGTTGGGCTTGGTAAAACCCACCTTATGCAGGCTGTAGGGAATGAAATCTTAAAAAACAATCCCGAAAGCCGCGTACTTTATGTAAGCTCAGAAACGTTCGTAAATGAATTCCTTGATTACATTCGGTTTAAAAAGAAAGGGTTTTCAGATAAATACCGTAACGTTGATGTACTTATTGTCGACGACATGCAATTTATCGCAAACAAGGAAAAAACACAGGAAGAGTTTTTCCATACCTTTAACTTCCTTCATCAAAATAATAAACAAATTATTATTAGTAGCGATAAACCACCGAAAAGCATCCCTACCCTTACTGAACGCTTAAGAAGCCGTTTTGAAATGGGCATGACTATTGATATTCAAATGCCCGACTTTGAAACCCGCTGCGCGATTATTACCGCAAAGGCCGGGCTTTCAGGAGTTACGCTTAATCAAGAGACGGTGGATTTCCTCGCAACGAATGTTAAAACAAATATTCGTGAACTTGAAGGAGTACTCAACCAACTCCTCGCCTACGCTGACCTTCATAATGTCGAGCCAGATGTTCTTACTGCTGAAGGCCTTCTTGTGAATGCACAGCATTCTCGCCCGAAACATATCACCGCTAAACAAGTTATCGATAAAACCGCCAAGTATTTCCAAATTCATGTTGATGAAATTTGCGGAAGTAAGCGCGATAAACATATCGTTACCCCGCGCCAAATTGCTATGTACCTTCTGCGAAGCGAGCTTCACTTAAGTTTCCCTAAAATTGCCGGTGAACTTGGTCGTAAAGATCACACGACCGCTATCCACTCGGTAGAGAAAATTGAAAAAGCTATTAAGTTAGATTTTGTTGTGCGCGAGCAAGTAAATGCCATACGGGAGCGCCTATATGTCTAATACCCTATTCTTAGCCTGGGTAAAAAGTGTGTACAGCTTGGGTATAGTTGGGGGTGAAACTTGTGCTATAGCATCCACAGTACCAGCCCTCAGTACTACCTACCCCACAGCAACCCGTGTACAACCCACCATACGCCCACAAGTTTTTACAAAGTTTACCCCACAACTTTACACACCAATTTCTGCAATTCTACATCTATTAAACACCTATTTATACACAGTTTCCACAGTACCTACTATTACTAAGACGAAAGAAAAGAAGGGAAATAAATAACAATGGAGCTTACAGTAACTCAGGAGAATTTTTCAAAAGCCCTATCTGCTGTTGGTCGGGTGGCAAGTACACGTACACAACTTCCTATATTAAGTAATATTCTTCTTCGCACAGATGGTAACCGATTACTTGTAGCAGCAACAAACCTTGAAATAGCTACTACCCAGTATATTGGTGCAAAAATTGTAAAACCTGGGGCAATTACCATCCCTGCCCGCCTTATCTCTGAGTTTGTGAGTAGCCTTCCGAAAGGCCCTATTGAGCTGAAGGTTACTGGCGAAAATATGCATATTACCAGTGGTAAATACCATTCTGTTATTAACGGGGTAATTGCAGATGATTTCCCTGAGCTTCCTACTATCGCCGAGGATAGTTCAGTACGGTACGAAATTAATATCGAAGAGTTTAAACAAGCTGTCTCACAAACAATAATTACCGCAAGCAGTGACTCTACGCGCCCAGTGCTTACCGGGGTGTATTGGCACTCACACGAAGGGGCTATTTACCTTGCTGCTACCGATGGCTATCGCCTTTCTGAACGCCGTCTTGTGGAAACAAAAAGTGAAGTTGCGGCGATTATCCCTACACAAACCCTTCAAGAGGTACTTCGCACTATTAGTGATAGTGCTGAAACAATCGATATCCTTTTTGATGAGTCGCAGGTACGTTTTAGGGTGAACGAGGCTGAGGTTATTAGCCAGCTTATTGATGGTAATTTCCCTGATTATCGCCAACTTATTCCGCCTACTACCGAAACGAGTGCAATAATGAATAAAGCCGAGTTTACTCGCGTTACCAAAGTTGCTGGGTTATTCGCTCGCGAGTCGGGTGGTAGTGTAACGGTTACGGTAGATAGCGACGCAAAAACAGTGTCTCTACATTCTATCGCCTCAGAGCTTGGTGAAAACACCTCAGAGCTTGACGCCGAGGTTACTGGTGGTGGTCAAGTAACGCTTAATTCGCGGTATCTCTCTGAAGCACTTAGTGTAGTAGACGCTGACGAGATCTCCTTCAGTTTCAGTGGAAAACTCTCCCCTTGTATTATTAAATCGACAAAAAAAGATACGAATTATTACCACGTTATTATGCCGCTTAAGAGCTAAGGGTGTACCGTGGCTTCTATTGCAAAATTAAGCGTTCAACACGTACGATCGCATGATACGTACACCGTTTCGTTTGCACCGGAAGTTACTATTCTTACTGGCCCTAACGGGAGTGGAAAAACAAGCCTGCTTGAAGCGGTATATCTAAGTTTACAAGGTACTTCGTTTAAAGGGGTTGATCGCGATATATTGCAACACGATAAACAGTGGTGGCGTATAGATGTAATATTTACTGACGACGCAAAACGCACAGTTAAATTTGATTCAGCTAAACTTACCGCCCGTAAACAATTTATTATTGACGATAAAGTAACCGCTCGTATACCGGTAAAAAATAAATACCCCGTAGTGCTATTTGAGCCAGAAGACCTGCGCCTTCTTCACGGCTCACCCTCACGCCGCCGCCAGTTTATTGATAGGTTTATTAGCCAACTAAACCCCGTGTACGCGACGACACTGCGAAAGTACGAACGCGCCCTAAAGCAGCGCAATAATCTTTTAAAACAGCCCGTAATAGCGGATGATGAGCTTTTTACCTGGAATATCGCCCTAGCAGAACACGGCGCGTATATTATCGAGCAACGCATTGCGTTTATCGAGCAAATTAACGCAAATTTAGCGGCGCTCTACCAAGATATTTCCGGGAGTCACGATGATATCGCGATTCATTACTCACACACCCTCGTAGGCGATACAAAACAAAAACTTCTTAATGAACTTCACGCTGCACGTAATCGAGATAGTTATCTAGGCAACACCTCAATAGGCCCGCACCGCCACGATGTACTTTTTTCTATAAACACCTCCCCTGCCCTTTCAACCGCCTCGCGCGGTGAAGTACGAACAATTGTACTTGCATTGAAATTCCTAGAGGTAGATATAATAAAGAAACTTACCGGTAAAACCCCTATTATTCTACTTGACGATGTGTTTTCAGAGCTCGATGCTACCCGCCAAAAACTTTTAACCCGCCAGTTAAAGGGTCATCAGATTATTATTACTTCCGCTACAAGCCATGCTGGTGAAGAGTTGTATCACGTGGCGCTTTAGTGGCCACCATAGTAATAATTAATCGTGTAGTCTTCAGGGTTAAACCCAAGAGAGGTTATTTTTTCTAGCGCCTTCGATTTACCTACACCTTCTTGGTCGTAATATACAACTGACAATACATTTATATTGTCAGTTTCAAAGCTAATAATATAATCATTCGTATTTAATGGGAGGTAACTTTGTAGGGTTGCTGTTGGGTTTGATTTTGCTGAAACAGATAGACACGCCTCACCACCACTATTACAACTAACAGATATATTGCCGTTAAGTTCGCCTGTTTTTAGTGTTTGCATTTGTACATTCCAGGATACGTCGCTATTATTTAATTCGACTATAAATCTAGAAAACCAGGTGGATGAAGAATAACTATAAGAACCTTCTTTAATGGTCCCATGATATATTTCTTGGTCAGGATTATTGATAAAATTATACAGGAAACTCCCAAGGTTAGAGAAAGCGCTACTAGATATATTTTTTGAATAATCAGAACTATTATCAATAACAACTACCTTAGATTCTGTAAGAGCTTTATTTGATAATAAGAATAAAACTATCGGCAATATAATAAATATAGTTATTAGTAAGATTACTATTGTTATATTTCGCTTAGTCATAGTTAATTACTTATAAATTCCATCATTTTTTCACCCATAGCGGTAGTTATAGAACTATCTTTAGGTGTAGCAGTGTTAACATAGGTGTAGCCAGGATGTCCTAATTTAAAAGCTTCAAAATCTGGAAATTGATATACAGCAACCTTATGGCCAGAGTTATATTGGAAACTATTTATATTACCCGGCACACCCCCTTCGCCCCAACCCCAGTTTACCTCAAGGGTTATTATTGACCCGTCTGTACCGAGACCTACTATAGTACCCGTGTGACCATATTCATTATCGTCAACTGACCATACTGAGAATGGCCGGAGGTTCGAACCATCTGGATTAACTGAGGTGTATACATCAGAATTTACAGCAATTAAAGTATCAGCAACTTTAGCTCCATCTGGAATACCAGACGCTCTACTACGGTCAGGTGCAGTTATATCAACCATCCACGCTGCACCTGCAGTACAGTATCCGTCACCCGGCCCCCAATTACAGTACTTACCGTTTTTTATAGAACCTTCGCCACAATAAACTGTATCCCAATCGTCGACGAGTTTTTGTCCAACAGCTACTGCCTGATCCCAACTTAAACCACCTGCACCAATTGAACAGTTGTTGTTAGCGCCATTCCCAAACTCTTCAAGGAATCCCTGCGCACTTGCAATACGCTCATCAAGTACCCCTACCCCATCGTATTTATCGGTTGCCGTAGGTACATCATTTGAACGCTCAATAAGGGCATGAAAGACCATAGTCGATCCATTGCCTTCTTGTGACTCTGCTAATTGTGAGGAGAATTTATTATTAAAACTTGCAATCGCCGTATTACCTTCTACGGTTGTTTCGGTGTTTACTTGTTTCTGCCACGTCATCGAGCCGTATTCACCATCCCATAAATAATTTAACTCAAACAATAGAGCGGCTTCGTTATCAGCAAGGTTTATTCCTGCGTCAGATGCGGCAGATTCTAATTTAGTACGCCGATCGCCTGTCCATTGGATTATCCCTAATCCACCTCCACCACTCGCCTCTTCAACTGAAGCCGAGAAGCTACTTTCTTCTTGAATATTACCCATAACTCCTGCTGCGGCGACAGGGGTAAGGCCACGCGCAATAAGGTAGTTCCAGGTTCTTTCCTGGTTAGATTCACCACTAAGAGATGAGGGCGCTGGTGTGGTAAGTGAACCACCGCCTGCTGAACAGACCGAAGCGGTATCGCATGGGTCATAATACCCGATATTCTGCTCGACATAATATTTTTCAAGTGATTTTCTTTTTGCTTCATTAGAGCAGACCTCATTAGAAGTAGCGTGTGTTGTAGAAAATACACCCGATAACGTAACAAGGGAGATAGCTAATATAATAGCTGAAAATATAAACCGAAATGATTTAAACGATATACGATACATATTCCCTATCCTCCACTTACCGACCAATGCCAAGGCTCCCATAGCGGTTTTCCGGCCATATTATAAAAACCATAATTACTTGCGTTTTCAAGTAGCCATTTAAAGGCAGCAGTCTCAGACTCGTTACCAATACCAGCCTTACAATCATTCCACACCTGCTCATTTCCGCCATCTATGTAACACAAACTATTACCAGAAGCCTTAGATTTAATGTCTAGCGCAAGACCCTTACCATGCTCATAAGGGTTATTACCCCGATACGCACTACTTAACCCAAGGGGATAACCGGCTGTATAGGCGTCCTCAAGCATATCTACTACTTGAGTGGATATTAGCGAACTAACACTCCTTTCGATATCTATAGTAGCGTAATTTCCTGGATATTTTTCAGCATCTTCCACTAGACAAAGTCTAATTTTCGATCCACCCGAACCTGTATCGTAAACCCCCATATCCTGTGTGCGAGAGTCGCATTCAACACTACTATAATCAACTCCTGGTTTTAAAGTCCAGCCGTCGTATAAATCATTGGACTCCTCTGGGCGTTCCCCGCTATTTGTAGTTACTGCGCTTTGTCCATCTAGTTGGTTTAGAGAGTGTTTATCATCCGTTACTCCCTCTGCCTGTAACATAGTACCAACAACCATCTTCTCTAAAGCACAGGGGTCAGAGACAGTGTAGGTACTAAAACCAGCATATATATCTGGGTGGTATCCGTAGCTTTCCTCACGTGCGGCCGCAGTCTCTGCGCAATAAGCATCAGTATATATACTTGGGTCGGCGGTTAGTGCAGGGTCATCTACCGCATATCCATACCGAGCAATATTAAATGGGTTTACTGAACTACCTAGTGCGGCGGATGCGTTATTTGAACTTGAA
>MDTC01024573.1_pt1 | contig 31486 bp, 21 predicted proteins | sample 811181 | NCBI WGS metagenome assembly MDTC01 (sample SAMN05326644, study PRJNA326480) | marine metagenome | isolation source: seawater | place: Pacific Ocean: North | collected 2011
AGCGGTAAAACCCCAGTATGTTGCACTTGTTCCATTGAAAACATTGTCTACAATATTGTAGTTAAAATCAATTATTTGGGTCCCGTTGAAGGTAACTGTGAATTTTAAGTTTAAAGGATCCCAATCAAAAACACAATTATACCATTGGCCGTTTTCAACATTTCCAATAGATTGTGGTGCTACAAGATTATTTGCAGAACTGTGGTCTAAATTTCCATTAATTTGAACGGCTATATGATCATCACTAATGTCGTTATAAAGGTTATTTTGATAAGTGTCAAATTCAACAAAGAATGAAGGAGATATGCCCTCATAACCCATTCCTCCACCAGGTGTCAAAATTTGATTGCTTATTTGTTGAAGGCCAAAAGCAATTCCATCTGCTCCACCATCCTGATTTCCAAAAAAGAGATCAACATCAAAATGAAATGGTTGATTTAAGTTTACCAAAGTACTGTTCCAAACTGCTCCAGTATCCCAATCAAGGCTATTGGTAAGTAAATATTCATTATTACCAAGTTCAGAGGCACTTCCATTTAAAACGAAGTCAGTATTTGATCCTGGGAGTGGGTTAACAAATACATTTATTGTATCTTTATTACTACACCCATCGACTGTCGATGCTTCTAAAATATATTCAGTGTTTGTTATTGGCCACGCAGAAGTTGTATTATTATTTATTTGATCTATATAGCTATTTGGAGACCATGTAAATATACTTGCATTACTAATTGCACTTAATGTTGCGGTGTCTCCAATACATATAGTTTGATCATCACCAAGGTCTAGTTCAATAGATGCTACATTTACAATCACACTATCTGTACCCAAGCAAGCACCTCCAACATCAATAGTAAGAAAGTATTTTGTTGTATCACTTGGACTTACAAATGTAGTAAGATTATTGGGACTTGAAATATCTCCGTCTGAGATCCATAAAGTAGAGAAACCTGGGTTTGCATTAGTTGAACCTACAAGTTCAACAGAATCTCCATTACAAATTGTCTCAGGTATTTCTATATCGACAACAGGACTTGGGGTTATAGTAGCGTTTGAAGTAATAGGACTAGATATGCATCCATGAGCATTTACGGCTCTTAAAGAAATTACACCTGTACCGGGGTCATTCCATAAGATTTCAATACTATCTCCAAAATCTTCAACTATTATTCCTTTATTATCTACCTCCCATAAATAGGTGATAGATGGGTTGCTTTCTGTGTGATATATTGCGGTTGAATTTTGGCATATAATATCTTCACCAAAAATATTTCCAGGGGTATTTGTCGGAGTTACAGTAATTTCATATACATTATTTGTTGTTTTAGGTGGGCAACCTTGGTCAACTACAGAAACTGAAAAGATATATGGTAAATTTTGATATTGACCACAATCTGTGTCCCAACAAAATCTTGTATTTACTGTGTCTTGACCCGATGAATTTGACGAAACTGGAGATTGAATTGTTGCAGAAGGATTAATTATGGTTTCATCAAATATTTGTCCGTCTGCAGTTAGTGTCATTAAATCAGATGGATTACTAGGGTCGTAATATCCGAAATCAAAACAAATTGAGTCACCTTCTTCTACTGAAAAGTTAGAAGAAGTAGAGCCTGCAAATGGATTAATTTGTGGTGATTCATTAGTTGGACAGTTTTGAACTATTAATTGAACTTCTCTCGTAGTAACTCCGTAGAGTAGAATTTGGCCATTAACTTCTCTATACTCTTTAATTAAAACACCGACAACAAATTTCCCTTGAATATTACTGTAATAAGTTGTAAGACCATTAGATGCTACCACATTGTAATAACCTCCTGTTCCAAAAGGTGATTCGTAGCTATATCCAGGACCATATTGAACTTCACTTATAGGTATAGAATAGGTTTCTGGATAATCAGATGGGTTTATATTTTGGGGAGGATTCGCAGCTGTAAAGTTTCCTTTTAGAGGAGTTACATAAGAGAAAATTAATTCATCCCCATCAATATCTGTTGCAGTATTTAAAGCTGTTGTGGTATCACCCATACATATGAAAGGTAGTGGACTGTTAGTAAATTCTGGGCTTGTATTATTTGAGAAAATAGGGGGAATCCATGCGTAATAGGTCATTCCTGTACCTCCAGGATCACTTATATTTTCTATAGAGTTATTTCTGCAACATCTCTCATGAGTTACATGAAACCCTCCGTTAGCAATACCATTGTTATTATTTAAGTCGACGATTGCAGAATATTCAACTTGATAAACACATATATCGCTACCAATAGTACATCCTGAAGGATTATTAATATCAATTACATCAACCGATGTCACATCAAGAGTTACTTCACCCCATTTCGGATAAAAAGTCACATTATCTGGAATTACATTTAAGGGGTTGTCGTGACCATAAATGGCAATTGTGATTGTATTTAGCTGTGGATCGTTTTGAAATCCGTTTAAAGTTGGATTTTGAAAAATATCATTAGCTTCATCATCACAATTGAAGAAATAATTCATAATGATTTTGTAACGATGATCAAAATTTGGTTGGACACCAATAAACTCATATCGGAGATTTCCTCCAATTAAATGAGTTGCCTTAACTTCGAAAAATATTATTAATAAAAAAAAGATAAAAAAATACCTCTTCATTTTAGAGTTCTAGTTATATGATGTTTTTTTAGTCAATACTCTATCATTAAAAAATATTTTCAAAAAATATATTCCCTTTGGATTATTTTCCAAGTTTAAAACTAATGAATTTAAATATCTTGAATCGTAATAATTTATTTTTTTACCAAATAAGTTATAAACTTCTATGTTTTTAATTGTTGTAGATGATTTTATCTCAAATATACCATTATTTGGATTAGGAATAATTTGAATATTTATGCTATTTGACATTGAATTAACTCCTGTGGTCATTGCGCTGTATGGTCCAATCCAAATACTCGAACCTGAAGAACAATTTGACTGAAAATAAAAATCATAATCCTTAGCTTCATCTAATCCAATTACATGGTAATTGTGAACAAAAATATTATTTATAAAGGATCCAGTTTGATCTAAGGGATTGTAACCAGTTTCACCATATTGTATATTCCAAGATATTTCACTTTCTTCGTAATCCCAAAAAAATTCAACTGAATTGTTTGTTATTTCCCCAATTGTAACATTATTTGGATTTGGACATAATGAAGAAAAAATTCCGTAATCTTCAACTTGACCAGCAATTACATCATCACATGGACCATTATTGCTACCAACAAGATCTGAAGAAATTCTCATCCTAAAAGAGGTGTCATAAATTACATCATAAGGTATTTGTATAGTATCTGAAGGCTCAAATGTATTTAGCTTTTCCATTACAAGTTCACTAGTATCAAAGTTACCATCATTGTTAAAATCTATCCATGCCCTTGTGTCGTGTGGATTCTCTGAACCAGTTGTAACTTTTAGAATGTATATGCCACCTGCATCAACATATGCCCTTTGTTCGCAAGAAAAGTCCATGTATCCTTCCTCACCGTCTTGTGAAAGGTTATATATGTTAGCAAATTCGACTTTTTCAATTCCATAATCATCAAAATGGTTTAATGTTGAAGGATTGCAACTAGTTGGAATTACATCAAAATTATTATCAACGTAAATAAATTGATTTTTAGTAATAGTATCACTTCCATAATTATTTGAAGTTATTAATGTTACATTATAGCTTCCGTTTTCTGCGTAGTTATGGGTAGGATTTTGCGACATAGATGTATTCCCGTCACCAAATTGCCAAAACCAACTGTAAGGGACATTTGTTGAAATATCTGTAAAATTAATAATTCCATCGCATGTGTAATTTTTGTCGCTTGTAAAGTTTGATGATGGAGGATTGGTGTTAATAGTAATTACTACTGAATAGTCCTCTGCTTGTCCATTTACAGGATTAGTACATGGAATAAGTCCTCCTTGGAAAGTATTGTCAGCCATAATTCTTAGTCTTAAAGGGGTATCCAGTACTGCATTTGTTGGGATCTGTATGGAAGATGCTGAGAAGTTTGCACCTATATTTGTATATATTTCTTCATTTGGTAAATCAAAAATGCCGTTGTTATTAACATCTAGCCACATAGAGAAGTTTTGCAATGCATTTCCTTCATGAGTTACATAAAAGTCGTAGATTTCACCAACAAATAAGTTTATATTCCCACATGTAAAGTCTGAATACCCTTCAATGGAATTTAGAGATGATTTTGAAAAGTCACCAATATTAAACTCTGTTATTCCGCAGTTTAATGATCCTGGATATTGAGTTTCTGGGATACAATTTGGTTGTAGAGGTTGAGAACCTGATAAATTTACTTCAATAGTACTTTGAGTAAAAGAAGTATCACTTCCAAATGAGTTTGTACTTATAAGTTGTACATTATAATTTCCACTATTTATATACGTATGCGAGGGGTTTTGTTCTGTAGATGTATTTCCATCACCAAAATTCCATAGCCATGAGGTTGTATTGTCAGTAGATAAATCTGTGAAGGTAATTGTTCCACTGCAAGTTGATAAAGAACTAACATCAAAATCAGAAATGGGTGGAGAATTTGGATTTAACCACTGAATCTTAATATTCGGTTTTAAACTTTCAATTCCGTTAATCCAAGTAGCTGGACAAGGGTTTCCGTTTGAACGCCTATAAATAAGAGCATTATAAGAGTAATTACTCATTTTCATGATGGCATTATTAGCTCCATTATCATTGTAAAAACAAGTCTTGATAACAAGATTTGAAATACCGTCCCAGTAAAAAGGTGTGCTAAAGTTGTGTTGGTTCCAGCCGTTAGTGATGTTAATATCAGATGGTCCAAAACAAGAAGTTAAATTAGAATTGTCCCATGAAGTTATACTATTTTGAGTAGTTGATTTGATTTCAATTTCAAAATCTTTAATAGTATACTCTGGCGGAGAAACAACATCAAAGGAAAGACTTGTGATATTTCCTGCTGACATTCCAGCAGATTGCATTTCATCAGCTCTAATCAAAAATTGATTTTTAACCCCTCTAAATGCATTTCCGTAAATAGAAGGGTAAGTATTAACACTGTTGACAATATTACTGTTACCAATTGTATGATAAGAACCTTGCGAAAACAATTGTTTTATCAAAAAAATTGTAAATATTAATGTAAAATTTTTCATTTTTTATTGTCATGCGTTTTAGTAGCACTAAGAAGAATTATTTTACCAATTTACGAAAAAAAAAAAACGAAAAGACAATTATTGTTTAGTTTTTTAAGTTAAACACTAAACAAAAAAGCTTAACTATCTAGCTTTTAATTCCCATTTGTCTAAAAATTTGCAATTTGAATAGAAGGGATCAACTTTTACATACGTAAGTTTTGCTGTTTTGAAAATCCACTTATTCATCTCATTAATTTTCTTTTGATCTAAAGCATATTTTCTTAAAAATTCATAATCTTCATTTAGATTAGCCAAATGAGGTTTTGTTTGGTCTTCTAATTTAAATATCCTATATCCAGCATTTCCTTTATTGTCCTCAAAATACTGACAATCAGAGAATTCACCTATTTTTAGGTTTTTGATTCCTACAAATATGTTTTTATCGATATTTTGCATATCCCAGTACATATCTCCTAAAGATTCATTATAAATAATACCATTATCATTGTTATTTTCGTTAGTTGAATATCTTTTGATTGCTTCAATCCAGCTTAGTTCTCCATTTTTAATATTGTTTATAATATTTTGCAATTGAATTTTTATTTCTTTAAGTTCATCATCACTTTTTTCACTTTTCACTAAAATATGGGAACCATAATATTGGTCACCTCTTCTTTTTTCAATTTTAAGAATGTGAAATCCAAACGGACTTTCGAATACTTCAGAAATACTTCCTATTGGTATGTTGAAAGCTATAGCATCAAATTCTGGGACAAAATCTCCTCTGTCAACCCAACCAAAGTTACCACCATTATTTTTAGAACCTGGATCACTTGAATAAAATTCTGCTGCAACAGAAAAGGATAATTCATTGGCAATAATTCTATTTCTTATATTAGAAAGCTTTTCTTTGGCTTTATTTTTTTGCGTGTAAGAAATGCTTGGTGTAATAGAAAGCTGCGATACTTTTACTTTACTGTTTATAAAGGGAATACTGTCATAGGGAATTCTATTAAAAAAATCTCTCACTTCTTTGGGACTTATAGATATAGATTCTGAAATTTCTTGTTGCATCTTTTGTGCTTTCATTTTATTCTCAATTTGAGTAAAAAACTCTTCTTTTATTTCTTGAATAGATTTCCCATAATATTCTTCAAGTGCTTCATTACCACCAATTTGTGCAGAGAAATACTGGATTCTTTGGTCTAATTCACCTTTTACCATCTCTTCTGTAACTTCAATACTATCAATTTCGGCTTGATGAATCAAAAGCTGTTGGAGCATAAATTCATCAAGTAGATAACAGTCCATATTTTTAATTTGATCCATGCCCTGCTGTTTCATTTGTAACTTTTGACTTTGTATTTCGGAATATAAAATTTGCTTTTCTCCAACAACTGCTATGATTTTATCAATACTTTCTTGACAAAAGCAACTTGCAATTGAAATCGTAAAGAATAGTGGAATTAATTTAAATTTTTTCAATTAAATTATTTTTTATGCCATCTTCATAGAGATCTTTTCTTAATTTTTTTCTTAAATTATTAGCTCTCTGGTTTAATAAGATACTTTTTATTTTTTCCTTTTCAAAGCTGAGGGGTGATGTACCGTCCTTGATCAAATAATCGTATATATTAACGAAAAAAATGTCATCATTTGACTCAATTATTGCTTTCTTTTTAGACTTTATAAATTTGACTTTAGAATATTTTTCTAGAGCCGGAATTTGCTTTAGTAGCTCATCAAAATATATCCATTCTTCGGGATTATAATAATGCGTGATTCCTTCTTTTTGAGCAAACGATATAAGATTATCTTTCATTTTATTATTGTTCGAAAAATAGATTCTTTTAAGATCTTTCAAATGTTTAGACTTTTTAGGTAACTTAACGTAAAGACACTTCACAACATAATCATTTAAAACAAAATCATCCAAATGTTGATTATAGTAATCAACTATTTCAAATGTATTAATATTAGTATCAAGTCTTTTGTTTATGTAGAATTGTTCAAATTCATAAGAAATAAGAGACATTCTATATTTATCTAGCTTCTTTTCGACATTAAATACCTCATAGGGTATCATTTCTTTTGCTTTATTGACAATTAAATGATCAATGAGCCAATTATAAATATAATTTTTCACAAATATCACGCTGTCATCTTCAGAAATATTTAAAGGAATTTCATTAATTAAATCTTTATGCGTTAAGTATTGGTCATTAACTCTGGCTATTTTGATTTCTTTTGATGTTTCTTCACACGAAAGCAAGAAAAATGATAGTATTATTGTAAAAAATATATAATTGGAAACTTTCAAATGTTATGGTTTTTCTCTTATACTATATAGCGTATCATAGTTAATTTTAATGGTGCTATTTTTTCTTAATTTTTCAATCCAAGAATTTTCAAGGAATTTTTGATATTCAGTAATTACAGAACCTTCAGCTTCTTTTAATGACTTTAACTGGGCTGGAATAATTTCGATAATTTCTACCAAAACCCATGATTTATTGTTGAATACAGGTTTCTTGATGCCATTTGAAATTCTAGCATTTAAAATTGACTCAAGTTCTGAAAGTTCAGTTACTTTGTTTTCAAAAATTAACTCTTCTTGATTTTTAGATTTTAAGAGTGATAAAATTGAGTCATTATTTAACTTTTTATTTTTTTTCAGTTTATAGGCTTCTTTTATTAATTCTTTTGATTCAGTGTAGAAATAATCTGCTTTAACTCTATCAGGCCATGTCCAAGTGTTTTTGTGAATTTCATAGTAGTGTCTTAATCCTATTGTGTCATTTACAGCCTTTGACCATACCATTTGATCAGAAATCTCAAAAAGTAAAATACCATCTCTGTATTCTTTTAAAAGTGCTTTAAATTCAGGATATTTTTTAGGAAGTTGTGTTTTCTCATACCTTAATAATTCTTTCTTAACAAACTTTGAAAAATGTATTTTGATATACTTTTTATCATTAGAACATTTATCTAAAGCCTGTGTCTTTTTTAGGAAACTAATAAAGTCAAAATTTGTAAATAATTCATTAGAAAATTTTAATATGATATTATTAATTGATTTAAAATTTTCATTCAAATTTTCAGCATCAAAACTTTTATTATTTATTATTCTGTAGATTTCACTTTCATCTAATTTAGAGACAAGATCATATTCAATTTTAAGTTTATTAATAAATGAATTTATTGTTTTCTGAGATCTGACGTCTTTCTGAATTTTATTTTTAAGTTCGTATTTTAAATCGTCAAAGCTTCCAACCGCTTCAAAATCGTTTCTCTTTACAATATGCCATCCATTTGGAGTTTGAAATGGTTTTGAAATATCTCCATCTTTTGAAAGGGAAAATATCGCATCTTCAAATTCCTTGTAAACAATTCCTCCAGATTCAATCCAACCCAAATTACCTCCTTTTTTAGCTGATCTCCTATCATCAGAGAACTTTTGCGCTAATTCTTCAAAAGATTCTCCTGAGATGACACTATTATATATGTTTTTAATTTTTTCTTTCCCGGCTTCAGTATTAAATTTTGATTTTGGATCAGATGCGATCATAATGTGAGATGTTTTAACCTTACCTCTTGCTTTTCTGATTGCGTTGGGTTTTAAAATATGGTAACCATACCTAGTTCTTACAATTGGTGATATTTCTCCAATAGCAGTGCTGTAAGCTGCTTCTTCGAATGAATATATCATTTTAAATGCTCCAAAAAATCCTAAGTTACCTTTATTAAATTTTGCCGATGGATCTTCTGAAATTTTTTCTGCATAATCTTCAAAGTTTAATTTATCTTCTACTAAGTTTGATCTAATTTCTGAAATCTTATTCCATGCCTTAATTGTATCACTAACACTAGGGTTGTTAGGTAATTTTATCATAATATGACTAGCATTAATTTCATTGGCTGTTCTAAAATAGGCTTCTTTAATAAGTTCATCATTAGCTGATGTATCTGATAAATAGGGTCTTTCAAGTTGATTTTTATATCCTTTTAGTTCATTAATAAATTTTTTTAAGGTATCAAGTCCCTTTTCTTCAGCTGCAATAACTTTTAATTTGAAGTTTACAAAAAGATCTATGTACTCATCTAAGTCTTCTTTTGTGGCAAGTTTTTCCTTCTTGTTTTTCCAATATATCTGCTCAAATTCAGATTTGTAAACTTTATCATCATTAATAGTCAAAATTACTGGGTCTTGACAATAGACTTTTACACTTAACAATAATATTGATATTAACCATTTTGGTTTCATTTTATTTAGCTTTTAATATTTTGATTTTTATCTAAGATTATAATTCGGTGCTTCTCTAGTGATTGTTACGTCATGAGGGTGGCTTTCAATCATTCCTGAGTGCGTAATTTTGATAAATTTTGCATCTTTTAGCTCATCAATTTTTCCTGCACCACAATAACCCATTCCTGCTCTTAGTCCACCAACTAATTGATGTATAACTTCTTTAAGACTACCTTTAAAAGGTACTCTTGCAGAAATTCCTTCAGGTACAAGCTTTTTGATATCGTCTTCAGCTTGTTGAAAATACCTATCTTTTGAACCTTTTTGCATTGCTTCTAAAGAACCCATTCCTCTGTATGATTTAAATTTTCTACCTTCAAAAATGATTGTCTCTCCAGGTGATTCTTCAGTACCTGCAAACATGGATCCCATCATCACACTACTGGCGCCTGCTGCAAGAGCTTTTGGAATATCACCAGTAAATCTTATGCCACCATCGGCAATTATTGGAACATTAGCTTTTTTAAGGGCTTTTGCAACACTCATTATTGCAGAAAGTTGTGGGTACCCAACTCCAGCAATGACTCTAGTGGTACATATTGAACCTGGACCAATTCCAACTTTTACTCCATCGGCACCTGCATGAACTAAATCTAATGCTGCTTCACCGGTTGCAATATTTCCAACTACAACATCTAAATTTGGGTATTTATTTTTTACATCTTTTAGTAGGTTTATAACTCCTTTGGAGTGTCCGTGAGCCGTATCAATAACAACTGCATCAGTTCCAGCTTTTACTAGAGCATCAATTCTTTCAAAGGTATCACTTGAAACGCCAACAGCAGCCGCAACTCTTAGCCTACCGAATTGGTCCTTGCAACTGTTTGGGTGTTGCTTGACTTTTATAATGTCTTTGAAAGTTATTAATCCAACTAAATAATTGTCACTATCTACTACTGGTAATTTTTCAATTTTATGTTTTTGTAAAATATTTTCTGCTTTTACCAAATCTACATCTTCATTAGCAGTAATTAAATTTTCTGTCGTCATTACCTGACTTACTTTTTTGTTAAGTTCTTTTTCAAATCTTAAATCTCTGTTGGTTACAATTCCTTTTAATTTTCTAGTTTCATCTATTACTGGAATACCGCCAATTTTGAATTCAGCCATTAATTTTAAAGCATCACTGATTAGTGCTGATTCGTTAACGGTTATAGGATCTAGAATCATACCACTTTCAGATCGTTTTACTTTACGAACTTCGTTTGCCTGATTTACAATAGACATATTTTTGTGAATTACACCAATACCTCCTTGTTGAGCAATAGAAATAGCAAGTGCGTGTTCTGTGACTGTATCCATTGCAGCAGAAATAATTGGTGTGTTAATAGGAATATTTCTAGAAAATTTTGAATTTAATTTAACTTGATTAGGGAGAATTTCAGAAAATGCAGGTACTAACAATACATCATCGTACGTTAAACCTTCACCAATAAATTTATTTGAATCGCTAACCATGACTAGAAAAAAATTTATCAAAAGTAGTAAAATACTGAAATCTGGATAAAAACTTTTATGACTTTTAATAATAGTTTAATATTCATAGGTGGATTTAGTATAATTTTATAAAAGCTTTTCATATTTTCGCGGCTGAATTGAAACAACAAATTATTATATTTCTTACGACTGCAATTTTATGCATTAATGGCTATGCTCAGTCTGATGCTCTGTATAGTCAATATATGTTTAATCAGTTTACAGTAAACCCTGCATATGCAGGTTCAAGAGATGCTCTCAGCACAGTATTCCTTTACAGAAACCAATGGACTGGAGTGGATGATGCTCCAAGCACAATAAATTTTTCTGCTCATTCTCCTTTTCATAAAAAAAATGTTGCTCTTGGAATGAATGTAATGGTAGATGAAATTGGACCAACCTCTATTCAATCAATTGCTGGAACATATGCATACCATTTAAAAACAAATTACGGTGATTTTTCTATGGGACTGAGAAGTGGAATAATATCTTTAAGTTCAGATGAAAGTAAGCTTAATTTCTACAATGACCAGTATGAGAGTAATGGTTTAATTAATTTAATCATACCTAATTTTGACTTTGGATTATATTTTTTCACAGATCTGTTTTATGCCGGTGCTAGTGTAAGCCACATTTTAGAAGATAGGTTGATTTTAAATAACAATCAAAATACATTACTTAATTTTGAACTTCAGAGGTATTTGAGTGTAGCTACTGGAGGAGTGTATGTAATTAATAATAACTTGCTATATAAACCTTCCTTAATGGTAAAATATGTGCCAGGTTTCCCCATAAATTTTGATTTGAACTCGAGTTTTTTATTTAGTAAAACATTATGGGCTGGATTTTCTTACAGATCAACTCAAAATTTAGTTTTACTTCTTGAGTGGAATATAAGCGATCAACTCAGAGGTGGATATAGTTATGATCTGGATCTGAGCCCACTCAGAACTTCAAGGTCAGGATCTCACGAATTATTTATTGGTTTTGACTTTTTGATTAAAAAATCAATACCTAATGTCTCACCAAAGTACTTATAGATATTTTGAACTTCAAAACTAAAATAGCGATCTTAACATTAATGAATTTTATTCATAATTTTTCATATGGGAATTATGGAGATTCGTTAAGAATTAAAAAAGAGAAAATTTTTGAAGTTTTTAGCACTTATGGAATCAATTCACAGTATTCTGAGATTTCACCAATTTTTTACAATTCCGAATTAGTTTTTTGTTCAGATAGAGAATGGAATAAAAATACTTTTGGTGAATCGGATTGGCATGAAACAAAGCATTATAACATCTTTAAATCAAAAGTTAATTTTTACTCTATTGATTCAATAAATTTTGAAAAAATTAAGGTATTTAATCACTTTTTAGTTACGCATTTGAACGTAGGACCTATTTCATTTAATAAAGAATATTCTGAGGCAGTTTATGTTGAAAATGAGTATTTAAGTAAGAAAAACAGAACAGATCAAACCCTTCATGTTCAACTATATAGTTTGAAAATTCAAAATGGTAAAATAAAAGAGAAAGAAAAATTAAATTTTTGCAAATCAAAGTATAATTATTCACATCCAACTTTATCTGCAGATGGGAATTTATTAGTTTTCACATCAAACATGCCCTGTAAACACAAGGGATTAAATTTATTTTATAGCCAACGTAAAGATGGATTATGGAGTGACCCGACACCATTGAATGATATTAATAGTGATGCAAATGAAATTTTTCCTGTTATTCATAAATCTGATCTTTATTTTTCTTCTGATGGTTATGACACTAGAGGAGGTTACGATTTATTTGTTTCCTATAAAAACGATAGTTCTGAAGACATTGATAGTCAGTGGTCAAACCATTTTAACTTAGGAGAAAAAATTAATTCTGAAATGGATGACTTTAGTATTGTTTTCAATCCAAATGGAACGTCTGGTTATTTCGTTTCTAATAGAACTGATACAGTAATTAATAATGAATTAAATGATGATATTTATTCTTTTGAAATAATTGAAAAGGCTGTAATTTCAAATAGCTTTAAAAATTTAGCTGGAAAATTTGAGTATTTTAAAATCAAAGGAACACCTAAAAATATTGAAGTCATGTTACTTGATGAAGATGGTAACGTATTTGCTGTTACAACTACAGATGATAATGGTAATTTCAATTTTGATTACATTCCTTCTGGAAAAAAATATACAATAAAATTAAGTGATGAGGGAGAGGTTGTATTAACCTTATTTGAAGGTAATGAAAATACTTTACTTTTATCTAACGAAAGTGGTGAATTCATATTTAGAAGACTATCTTTAGATCAAGTTGGAACAATGTCTTTAATTGATGAAGGTGATGTTGATTTAGCAATTGGAACATATGATTTTAGAGGTCAACTTGAATTCCAAAAAATAATGGACTCATCATTTAAAAATATGATAGTTTATTTAACAGATGAAAGTGGAAATATTGTTATGCAAACTGAAACTGACATTTACGGGAATTTTGTGTTTGAAAAATTACCTTATGGTTCGAATTACATGGTTAAGGTCTTAGAAGAGGATGATTTAATCTTAAAAATTTTCAACGATGTTGATCATGTTATGGCAACTCTTACAAAAGATATTAATGGGAATTTTACTTACAGATTACTTGATTCTGAACATACAACTAATATATCTCTACTGAAAGAAAATTTTGAAAACTTATACTTTTCTGAGGAGAAAATGATGATTTCTGGAATATTTAAAAATTTGAAAGGAATTTATGAAAAAATTCCATTTGAAGTTTTGGATAAAGAAGGTAACTTATTACTTTATTCAGAAACTGACGAAAATGGAAAATTTAAGCTTGAAAATCTTCCTTTGCTTGAAGATTTAATTTTTAAAATTGACGAGGATTCTCCGTTTTTCAGTGATGATTTACAAATAAGTATTGTTACACGAGATAGAGAAGTATTAGTAACTTTAGATAAGGATGAATATGGAATGTTTGAATTTAAAAGATTGGTGTCATCTAAATACCAAACAACAACGACAAATGAACTTGAAGATGATGATTTTGTCTTAGCTGATGAAGATCGAAAATTAAGAATTGAGAATTTTGTTGTTTATTACCCTGTTGATGTATACCAAATAGATGAAATTTATTTATCTGGATTAGACACAATGCTAATAACTTTAAATGAATTTCCATTAGCTAAATTGCAAATTCATGCCCATGCAAGTTCAACTGCAACAGAAGAATACAATATGAGACTTTCTATAAAAAGAATGAATGAACTGGTTAATTTTTTTGAAAATAATGGTATTTCAAAAGAACGAATGAGTTATAAAGCATATGGTGAATCAAAGTTACTCAATAGTTGTGGAGATGATAGGTTGTGTGAAGAAGAAATGCATCAAATAAATAGAAGGACTGAACTAAGGATAATTACAAAAAATTAATTTCTGTATACAATTTCACCATTGACTATAGTTTTTAAAACTTTTGTATTTAACACATTTTTTTCATTTTCAGTAATTATATCAGTACTTAAAATAACAATATCAGCATATTTACCTATTTCCAAACTCCCTTTTTCATTTTCTTCAAAATTTGCCAATGCAGCCCAAATTGTCATTCCTCTAATTGCCTGGTTTCTCTTTAATGATTCTTCTTTTTGAAATCCTCCAATTGGTTTGTCAAGATAATTCTTTCTAAATACAGCTGCATAGAACGTGTGTATAGGATTTATTTCTTCGACTGGAAAGTCAGTACCTAAAGCAATTAATTTATTTTGATTAAATAGAGAATAATATTTATAACAATCAAGTATTCTTTTTCTTCCAAGTCTTTTTACAGCCCAGTTAAAATCAGAAGTAGCATGTGTAGGTTGTACAGAAGGAATAATGTTATAATTTTTAAAATTAACAATATCTATGTTAGAAACACATTGTGCATGTTCTATTCGCCATCTTAGATCATTAGATTCCTTTAGAATTTTAGAGTAGCTATTTAAAATAGATCTGTTTGCAGAGTCACCTATTGCATGCGTACAAGCCTGAAATCCGTGTGCTTTTAGTAGTGCTAATTTTTTTTCAAAATTTGTTTTTTCTTGGAGCATAAAACCAGTATTATATTTTTGATCATTGTAAGGCTTCAGCAAGCAGGCTCCCCTTGAACCAAGTGATCCATCAGCAAAAAATTTATAACTTCTTATATTCAATCTTTCTTTTTTAATAGGCTGTCCGATTTTATCAATGTAATATTCAAAATTTGATTCGCTATCGCTTAGCATGGCATAAATCTTAATTTTTAGCTCTTCGGATGAGTGAAGACGATCAATTAGATCAATATCATTTTTGTTTAAACCTGCGACATCAACAGTAGTTAACCCTAGTGAAAAACAATCTCTTTGAGCTTTTAAAAGAGCATTTTTTTTGGAATTTTCATTAGGCTCAGGAATTTTATTTATAATTAAATCCATTGCATTGTCAATAAATAATCCAGATATTTTTCCATCAATTTTTTCAATATGTCCTCCACTAATAACTGTATCTATATTAATATTTGCATTTATTATTGCATTTTGATTTGCTAGCAATGCGTGACCGTCAATCCTATATATTACAATGTTTTTGTTCTTAAAATGAATATTAAGTTCTTTATTGTTAGGCCACACACTGTGTTCCCATTTGTTCTGATCCCATCCATAACCAATAAGCCAATTACTATTTGATTCTTTAGTTTTTAAAAGTTTTATAACATCAGAATACGATTTTGCATCTGAAAGATCAACCATATCTTGCTGTAGCCCATATTGTAAAAAATGGCAGTGTGCATCTATAAACCCAGGGTAAGCATATTTTCCTTCAATATCTAACGTGTTTTCAGATTTATATTTGTTGAGAATTTGATTATTTTTTCCAAGATCAATTATTTTACCATCATGAACAGCCATAGATTCAAAAACATCATTATTATCATTTATAGTATATATGGTTCCGTTGTGAATTATTAAATCAACTTCAGTTTTGGTAATACAGGAAGATATTAGCAAAAAAATAATAAATAGCAATGAAAATTTATTTTTTTCGGTTTCTAAGTCTTGAAGCATCATATATAATATTTAGAGAAATAATTAAAAAAAGTAATCCAGGTATTTTATAACGTACAAGTGCACCTACTACAGGTGTACTCAATCCTGTTAATGTGTATAAATAAAGAGTAAATAAAAGGCAAGGAAAAATAATTTGTTTTGTTTTTATTGAAATCTTCTTTAAAGATAAATTGAACTTAACAAGCATGAATAAAACAGTCGAATAAAGAATAATATTCTCGAAAAATGGTAATAAATGAATAGTCTTATTAATATCGTTAGGTAATGGCCTAAATAAACCATTAAAAATCCCAGATGGTAATGCCAAAATAAAATTCACTATACTATTATCAATTACAGGCAATCTAAAATAACTCCCTGAACGGTAAAACTCCGCTAATAAAATGAAATCATTTTGTTTTTTACTTAGTAATAGTAAAGGACTGTAATCACTGTTAAAAGTAGAAGTTAGTACAATTAATATCAAAATAAAAAGGGATATGTAAAGACAAGATTTTATCGGATTATAGAAATTCTTTTTTATAACAAAATATGAAAATAGCGAAGGAATTAGACATGCAAAAACATAAAATTTGATCATAAAAAGAAATCCAGCTGATATTATTAGAAATATATAGTTTATTATTTTTTTTGATTTTCGTCTAGAAATGGAGTTTAAATTATGTAATATCAAACCAATGAAAAAAAATGTCAAGGGCTCTTTAAGTATTCCAGATGTCCAAAAAATTATCGATGGAAACAACATTATTGACCAAAAAAATAGACGTTTACCATGAACTTGTATTTGATTAAAAACAACTTTAATTATCAATAAAATACCAAAATAACCAATCATTAAAAAAGAAATTAAATTGAAACCATAACTGTCAAATCCCAATATATTTAAAATTGCATTTACCTTAATTATTAATCTAGATTCATTCATTAACACTGTCTTATAAGAAGTGTCCCAATGATTCATATTTATAAAGTAATTAGATTCAAAGTAGTTGTTGTCATAGTTTATTCCTAAAATCATACACAGGAAGTCTTTTGGCTTTGAAAAAAAAGCATCACTTATAATTTTACTATCGTCATAAAATTTAAAAATATCTGCAATATGTCTTTGATTGTAATATTTTGTGTAAATCCAGTATAGAAAATACGCAGCTATTAATTTTAGAAAAAAAATACTTTGGAAATCATATTTTTTTAATCCTTCAATTTCAAAAAATCTACATTTTTGAATAACATAGAAAATGATTAAAATATATATTAAAATAATTATCACAATCTTAATGTAAGCATTGTAAAGTACAATTTTGATTCCAATGAAAGGACTTTAATTGGTAATGTTATTTTCTTTGATCCAATTTAATGCATTAATAAATGCTTCAATCCAAGGTGTTAATTCATCTTCATTTCTTTCATTTGGATAGTGTGCACATTGCCAAGGAAAAATTACTCTTTCTAAGTGGGGCATCATTGCAAGATGTCTTCCATTTTTAGAAACTAAACCTGCAGTATTTTTCTCTGAGCCATTTGGATTAAAAGGATAATCACTAGACGAATATTTTAATGCAATATCAAAATCACCATTCAAGTTTTCAAATTTTCCTTCTCCATGAGCGACGAAAATTCCAAGTTGAGTGTTTTCTAAGCTTTTTAGCATGATAGAATTTGATTTTTGAATGTTGACAGTTACGTAACCAGATTCAAATTTTCGAGAGTTATTGTGAGCCATGGGAATAGACTTGTTATTGCTCTCTATTAAACCCAATTCCATCATAAGTTGGCAACCATTACAAACTCCTAGAGAAAGGGTATCACTTCTTGAATAAAAATTTGACAAAGCTTCATTTGCTTTTTGATTATATTTAAAAGCTCCAGCCCATCCTTTTGCAGATCCTAAAACGTCAGAATTTGAAAAACCACCAACGAAAACTATAAAATTAACGTCCTCTAGATTTTCTTTTCCAGAAATTAAATCTGTCATATGAACGTCTTTAACGTCGAAACCAGCAATATACATTGCATATGCCATTTCTCTATCGCCATTAACACCTTTCTCTCTAATTATTGCAGCTTTATTGCCTGAAAAATTGTTCTTAAAGTGCGTTAAATTATAATTTTCTAAGCTGCCAATAAAATTTTTAGGGAATTTATAACTTAATGGGTTATTAGGGTAATTTTCAAACCTCTGAAGCGCTAGGTTATTAGTGGATTGATTTTTGTCGAGCAAATAAGAGGTTTTGTACCAATATTTTCTACACTTATCAATGTCAAATGTTTTCATCCAATTATTTCTAGAAATGGATAAATATCTATCCCTTGTTGGATGGCCTATTTTTATAGCTTTTATCCCATCTTCATTCAACTGATTAATGATTTCAGAACCATTATTAACTTGAATAAGTATCGAAGGTTTTTCTGAAAATAACAATTTAATTATGTTGCTTTCTTCAATATCGTCTAAGCTAATTTTCATACCACCGTTTGTATTTGAAAAGTTCATTTCAAGAAGTGCAGTAATAAGACCTCCGCTAGAAATATCGTGTCCAGAAATAATTTTTTTGTTTTTTATAAGCTCTTGAACAGAGTTAAATGCCTTTGAAAAATAAAGGTTATTTTTAACTGTTGGTGTGTTTTCACCTAATTTATTTAAAACTTGAGCTAGCGAAGATCCTCCAATTTCAAAGTTGTCTTTTGAAAAATCAATATATAAGATATCTGTATTAACATCAATTGATAAAACAGGTTCAACAATTTTTTTCACATCTTCTACTTCACCAGATGCTGAAATTATGACTGTACCGGGTGAATATACTTTTTTATCACCAGGATACTTTTGCACCATCGATAGCGAGTCTTTCCCTGTTGGGATATTTATTCCAAGGTCACATGCAAACTGTGAAATGGATTCTACGGCTTCATATAATCTTGCATTCTCTCCTTTATTTTTTGCAGGCCACATCCAATTTGCTGAAAGAGATACCGATTTTAAATTATCTTTTAGAGGTGCAAATACAATATTTGTTAAAGCTTCTGCAATAGCAAGTTTTGAACCGCTGACGGGGTCAATCAAAGATGGAATGGGTGCATGTCCCAATGCAGTTGCAATTCCATTAATACCTCTAAAATCTAGTGCTACAGCACCCAGATTATTTAAAGGTAGTTGTAGTTCGCCCGCGCATTGTTGTTTTGCTACTTTTCCAGTAACTGATCTATCGACTTTATTGGTTAGCCAATCTTTGCATGAAACAGCTTCTAATTGTAATACAGAGTTAAGATATTCATCAATTTCACTGATATCATATTTAATGGAACTAAATTTTGAACTTAATGTTTTGTCCTCAATTATTGTTTTTGGTGGATTACCGAACATATGGTTTAATTGAAGGTCAATTGGATTTTCATTTTTTCCTTCAAAAGTAAAATGCATATCTCCAGTTACTTCTCCGACAACATACATTGGAGCTCTTTCTCTTTGACAGATTTTTTTGAGTACAGTTATATCTTTATCTTTTATTACAAGTCCCATTCTTTCTTGAGACTCATTACCAATGATTTCCTTTGCTGATAGGGTAGGATCACCAACGGGAAGGTTTTCTAGTTTTATTTTACCACCAGAATCTTCAACAAGTTCAGATAGACAATTTAAGTGGCCACCTGCTCCATGGTCATGAATGGAAATTATTGGATTCGAAGATGATTCAGAGAATGCTCTTATCACATTCATGGTTCTTTTTTGCATTTCAGGGTTTGATCTTTGTATAGCGTTTAACTCTATTGATGATGCCATTTCTCCAGTATCAACTGAAGATACAGCAGATCCTCCCATTCCTATCCGATAGTTATCGCCGCCTATAATAACAATTTTATCTCCTTTTTTTGGGGTGTCTTTGATTGCATCTTCAAATTTTCCGAAGCCAATTCCACCGGCAAGCATAATTACCTTATCATACCCAAAAAATTTTTCATTTTCGTTATGCTCAAATGTTAAAACAGAGCCATTAATTAAAGGTTGCCCAAATTTGTTTCCAAAGTCTGAGGCGCCATTTGATGCTTTTATTAATATTTCTACTGGAGTTTGATAAAGCCAATTTCTTTCTTCAGTTGACATTTCCCACTTTCTATTTTTTTCCAAACGAGAATAGGATGTCATGTATACTGCTGTTCCGGCCATTGGAACAGACCCTCTTCCTCCAGCCATACGATCTCTAATTTCACCACCTGAACCTGTAGCGGCACCATTAAATGGTTCAACAGTTGTAGGAAAATTATGGGTTTCGGCTTTTAGAGAAAGTACGGTATTAATTTTTTTTGTTTCAAAAAAATCAGCTCTTTCTTGAGACTTTGGTGAAAATTGTAAAGCTTGTGGACCTTTTACAAAACTCACATTGTCTTTATAAGCAGATACAATATTATTAGGATTTTTTTTAGAGGTTTTTCTAATAAGGTCAAATAGTGATAATTTTCTTTCATTTTCATCAATAATGAATACACCATTAAAAATTTTATGTCTACAGTGTTCAGAATTAACCTGAGAAAATCCAAAAACTTCAGAATCAGTTAATTTTCTTTTTAATTTTAAAGATAATTTCTTTAAGTAATCCACTTCAGTTTCACTGAGAGCTAATCCTTCTTCTAAATTATATTTGTCAATATCATCAACTTGTTTTATTTCTTCTGGCTCGGATTTAACTTCAAAGTGACTCTGGTTAATGGAGTTAAACATTTGTTCTAACATTGGATCAAAAGAATCATTTGAAGAATTAGATTTATGATAAATTTCAATTCTTAAAACTATTTCCAAACCCATGTTATGGATAATCTCTAACGCGTTAGTTGACCACGGAGAAACCATCTCTATTCTCGGTCCAATATATACGCCATCAATTTCTTTTTTTTCTAATTTTTTTCCAGAAAATAACCATTCCAGTTTTTCAATTTCTTCTTTTTTTAATATGTCACTTGTTTTAACAACGACTACAGTATTTTTAAGTGTTTTAAAGAAGAAAATCATTTACTTTATTTTAAAGTTTACGAAGATAGTAATAACAGTTAATTAAATGCAAAAGTTAGTTTACTTGAAAAAGTTTATTTTACATTTACAATATTAATTGTTATCTAACTTATAGATTATTAATTAAATACATAGTTATAAACACATCAAATATTTATTTAATTGAATTATAAATTAATTAGCAAATAATACTATATATAAATTACTAAATTTAAAGTAAAAAATAAAATGGAATATATAAATTACGCTTTCTTACTTCTAATCTCGTGGTTAATTTTTAAATCTTTCATGATTATCCCAGAGAGGCAATCGTGGGTGATACAAAGGTTAGGAAAATTTAATAGGATTTCGCAACCAGGATTTAAATTAAAGATACCTATTATTGAGTCTATCGCATCCAAAGAGAATTTAAGGATACAACAACTTGACGTCGATGTAGAAACCAAAACGTTGGACGATGTTTTTGTGATTCTTAAAATCTCTGTTCAATATCGCATAATTCATTCTAAAGTTTATGAAGCTTTTTATGAACTAGATGATCCTCATGGGCAAATTGCATCTTATATTTTTGATGAAGTAAGAGCAGAAGTTCCAAAATTAGGATTAGATGACGTTTTTAGCAAAAAAGACGATATCGCGCTAGCAGTCAGAGATAATATTTCTTCACAGATGGAGAAATATGGTTATAAAATCGTAAAAACATTAATAACAGATATAAATCCTGATGAACTAGTAAAAGCGTCAATGAATAAAATTAATGCTGCAATGAGAGATAAGGAAGCAGCTGTCCAGGAGGCAGAGGGAGAAAAAATCAGAATTGTTAAAAGAGCTGAGGCTGAAGCAGATTCTAAAAGACTTTCTGGTGAAGGTATTGCTCAGCAGAGATTAGAGATTGTCAGAGGTTTTAAGGAGTCCGTTGAAGATTTTCAAAAAGCTTTACAAGATGTTGATCCGCAAGAAATTATGCAATTCGTATTAATGACTCAATATTTTGACACCCTGACTGCAATTGGTGCAAATGAAAACAACAATACAGTTATGGTGCCTCATACTCCAGGCGGCATGAAAGATTTCCAGCAACAAATAATTGAAGGTACATTTGTAGGAAAAGAGTTGTCAAAAAATAAGAAAAAATAATAGGCAACTATTTAAAAATCTCTTTGAATTCCAATGTATGGTATTGGAATTATCGTTGCCGTATTTGAATTTATCGCGGACGTGAAATCTATGCTATTCGTATTTAAAAGCGTAATTCCAGCACTCCAGTTTTCTCTAATATTTCTTCTAAAGTTTAATATCAGATTTGTTATCAGTAAATACTGAAATCCATCTGTTGTTATTCCCATAGTTTCTCCTGCTATTGTAAATTTTTCAGCAATTTTTTTTTGACTTCCTAGGTACCCACCATAGACAAAAGGCCTTGGAATTAAACCTATTTCCGGGAATTGATAAGTGATGACACCTATTGTTGTATTTTTGTATTCGTTCCCGAAAGTTATTCTTGGAATAATACCGAAGCCATATCTACTTTTAAGATCCAACGGACTGATTAAATTAAAACTTCCAATGACGCTTATTGCCCCCTTAAAATAATTTCTAAAATTTTGTGAGTAAGTAAGTGAAGATATAACATTTACAAAAAAAACATTTCCAATTGAAAATTCAAAATTTTCGTTGACACCTACTTTAGAATTACTAGTTACAAAATAATGACTATTAGTACTCACATTTTTTTCATTTGTTATGTATGCACTTGGTAAATAACAATATTTAGTAAAAATAGGATTAGTATTTTCAAATTCTTTAGTTTTTTTTATTTCATCTCTTGAAATATATTTAATGTGTTTTATATCTGATTTATAAAAAACTTTTTCATTATTTGCTATATCTAGGGTTATTATTTTTTCGTTTTGGTCAATTAAAAGACCCCTGTATTCTTTAAGAGAAGTTAATGTAATAACTACAATTGTATCAGAACTTTCTGAGAAATAGTCAGTGTTTTGAGACCAATTTTTAAAGTTTATTGCAGATAAAACAACAAAAAGAAAAAAATACTTTAACCTTATTCTGTAAATAAAATTTCTTATTAGATCTCTTTTATACATTTGTAATATGAAATTAGTAAATGATCTGCTAATAAGAGCATCAAGAGGGGAAAAAGTTGAAAGAACACCAGTTTGGTTAATGCGTCAAGCTGGCAGGATATTGCCCCAATATAGAAAAATAAGAAATTCTTTGAGTGGATTTAAAGAACTTGTTGAAACACCCGAGCTTGCAGCAGAAGTCACTATCCAGCCTGTTGACATACTAGACGTCGATGCTGCAATAATCTTTTCTGATATTTTAGTAGTACCAGACGCTATGGGATTAAGTTACGAAATGATTGAAAAAAAAGGCCCTTTTTTTCCAAAAACAATTAGAGATATAAGTGATTTAAAATTAATTAAAATACCTGATGTTAAAGACAAGCTAAGTTATGTAGGTGAAGCAATTAAAATCACCAAAAAGGAGCTTTCGGGTAGAGTCCCACTAATTGGCTTTTCGGGTGCACCTTGGACCATTTTTGCTTATATGATTGAAGGCCAGGGTTCAAAAACATTTAATAATGCAAAAAGATTACTCTATACTCAGCCAAAACTTTCTAATGAATTATTGGAAATGATTACAGCAACTACAATAAAATATTTAAAATTTCAGATTTCTTCTGGGGCAGATATTATTCAAATTTTTGATTCTTGGGCAGGAATTTTAACTCACGATCAATATGTTCATTACAGCCTGAAATATATTGATAAAATATGTAGTTCTATTTCAGGTGTGCCCATAACAGTTTTTAGCAAAGGTGCTTACTTTGCATTACAAGAAATGAAGAATTTAAAATGTAACAATATTGGATTGGACTGGAATATGAGCATTGGTAATGCAAAGAAGATTTTTGGCAATGAAAAAACTTTACAAGGTAACCTTGATCCTTGCGTTTTATATGGAGACTATAAACTAATAAGGAAAAAAACAGTTGAAATGTTAAATGAATTTGGTCAATGTAGACATATTGCAAATTTAGGACACGGAGTTTATCCCGATACTAATCCTGAAAAAGTAAAATGTTTTATCGATGTTGTAAAATCTTATAAATAAATCTTAATGAATAAAATAATTTTAATAATTGGTGTAAAATTAATTGTAATTTTTTGTTTTTACGCCCAAGAAAACAACAATTTGGTATTAAATCCAAGTTTTGAAAATATTGAAGGCAAACTAAAAAAAACTGGTCAAATCAATGCAGCAAAATATTGGATATCTCCAACCGGACTTAGAGCTGATTTATTTTCAAAAAATAAAGAAGGAGATATCGGAGTTCCAGAAAACTTACGTGGTAAAGAATTTGCAAAATATGGTGATAATTATGCTGGTATTGTTGCATATAGTTATAACAATAACAAACCAAGGACCTACATTCAAACTCAATTGAAAAATTCGTTAATTGCTGGTGTAGAATACTGCGTTAAGTTTGATTTAAGTCTTTCTGATTTAAGTAAATATGCGATAGATAAAATTGGGGTTCATATAGGGTCCAGTGCGGTTAGCTTAGATAGGAAAGGAGATATTATTTTTAGTGAAAGAAGCGGTGACTTTGATAATGTAATTACAGCAATGGGTAACAAGATATTTAATAATAGATATAATTGGAAAACAGTCTGTGGAGTATATAAATCCCAAGGAAAAGAAAAATTTTTAACTATTGGAAATTTTTATAACGGAAAAGATACTAAAGCTGAAAAATTAAAAAAATTAGAAGATTTTTCGGGTGCTCAATTTCCAGAATCTTACTATTACATTGATAATGTTCATGTCACAAGAATAAATGAAGAAATGGGTTGTGATTGTTTAATTAGTAAAGAACAAAATCAAGAATCCATAGTATATCAAAGTAGTTTTGTCGATGATAATAACTCTTTGAGTTTAAAAGAAAAATTACAAAGATCAACTATATATTTTGATGTTGAAAAATATGAAATTGAAAAATCCTTTATGGAAATTCTTGAAAATGTATTTCAGATACTTAAGGATAATCAAGAGATTAGTTTACAATTAAATGGACATATTGATGAATCTGAGAAAGAAGCGATTAAAAATGATCCTGAAAATGATAAACTAATTAATCTTGGGCAATATAGAGCAGATAGGATTAGGGATTTTTTAATAGAAAAAGGTGTTGATTCTAAAAGACTTAAAGCTATGAACGCTGGAAGTGACAATCCAGCATCAAAAGGAATTAGTAAGCTTAGTTTAGCTAAAAATAGAAGAGTAGTTTTTGTTATAACTGATTAATATATTTTGGTAGAGGATAAAAAAGTAATTAATGCATGGACTCTTTATGATTGGGCTAATTCAGTATATCCACTTGTAATTACTACAGCCATTTTCCCTCTTTATTACAAAAGTGTCGTTGGCAATAAAGCTCTTGTTTTTGGCTATAATTTTGATAGTGTAGAAATATACTCATATGCAATAGCATTATCTTTATTAGTTGTTAGTTTCTTATCTCCTTTACTTTCAGGAATAGCTGATTTTATTGGAAATAAAAAAGTTTTTATGAAGAGTTTTAACTATGTTGGAGCAACTTCATGTATTGGTTTATTTTTGTGGAAAGAATTACCTATAGAATTAGGATTATTATTTTGTGTTACTGCAAATATTGGATTTTGGGGAAGTTTGGTTTTTTACAATGCATATTTACCTGAAATTGCCCATCCAAAAAATCATGATTTAATTAGTGCTAAGGGATTTTCGAGAGGTTACTTTGGTAGTGCTATTCTTCTAGTTTTTTGCTTGTTTTCCATTATGGTTTTAGATTGGAGTCCTAAATATAGTTTCTTATTTGCCGGTATATGGTGGATTGGTTTCGCTCAAATAACTTATAAATACCTTCCTGTAAAAAGTTCTAAGATTGCATTAACGGATAGAAAAGTTTTAATTCATGGTTACAGGGAATTGTCTACTGTTTGGATTGAGTTTTCAACTATTAAAAGACTTAAAAGATATCTTCTTTCTTTTTTTGTTTTTTCAATGGCTCTTCAAACTATAATGACAATGGCTCAGTTTTTTGGTACTGAGGCTGTAGATTGGTCAATAGGTCTTGATTTTTCATCTTTACCTGCGATTGATTATGAAAATTTAAAAGCTGAAATGATACAATCTAGAATGCAAACAGGAATGATTACAAGTATTTTATTCATACAAATCATTGCAATTCCTGGAGCCATGCTATTTGCATGGCTTTCTAATAAAATGGGTAATATCAACGTATTAATAATTGCGCTTTTGTTCTGGATTTTTTTATGCTTGAGTGCGTATTTCGTTAAAGCTCCTACACATTTTTATTTTTTGGCTGCATCTGTTGGTTTTGTAATGGGTGGTATTCAATCTTTGTCAAGGTCAACATACTCAAAGTTTTTACCTTCCACAGACGATCATGCATCCTACTTTAGTTTTTATGATGTTTTAGAAAAAGTTGGTATGACAATTGGAATTTTAAGTTTTGGTTACCTTACTGGCAATTTCAATATACGATATTCAATAATGGCATTAACAATTTTTTTTGTTATTGGTTTAATACTTTTGTTAATTGTGCCTAGAAAAAAAGTTTAAACATAGAAATAAATGAACTTTGATATTATAATAATTGGAGGAGGAATTGTTGGAGCTGCAACCTTTTACAAATTACAAAAGCAATTCCCTGAAAAAAAGATAGCAATTATTGAAAAGGAAAAAAATCTTGCAAATCATCAAACTGGTAATAACTCTGGTGTTATACATTCAGGTCTTTATTACACTCCTGGCTCAAAAAAAGCTGAAAATTGTGTAAAAGGAAGGCATGAACTAGTTCAGTTTGCTAAAGAGAATAAGATTTCTCACGATATTTGCGGAAAAGTAGTTGTTGCTACAAATGATAAAGAAATCACTTTTTTAGAAAAAATTTTCAAAAATGGATCTGAAAATAATATTGAAGGTATTCAAAAAATTAATAGCAACGAAATCAGAGAAATTGAACCTGAGGTAAATGGTATTGCTGGAATTTTAGTTCCATGTACTGGAATCATTGATTACGTTCAAGCAACTGAAAAAATGGTTGATATTGCTACAACAATTAATAACAATAGTAAGCTTTTTCTAGAACATGAAGTTTTAGAAATTCGAGAAAAAGAAGATGAAAAACAAATTATAACCAATAAGAAAATATTCAATTCAAAATATTTAATTGTATGTGCTGGGTTACAAGCTGATCGTCTTGCTAAACGAGATGGCGTAGATTTAAAAGAGAGAGTAGTTGGTTTTAGGGGCGATTATTATGAGTTAGAAGATCATGCAAAGTATAAGGTGAAAAATTTAATTTATCCAGTTCCTGATCCGGATTTTCCATTTTTAGGAGTTCATTTTACAAGAATGGTTAATGGAGATGTTGAGTGTGGACCCAATGCAGTTTTTACATTTAAAAGAGAAGGTTATAACAAAACAGACTTTGATCTTAAAGATTCAATTGATGCTCTTTCTTATATAGGTACTTGGAAATTATTTTTAAAAAATGCTAAGTTTGGTATTGATGAATATAGGAGAGCATTTTCAAAAAAACTATTTTTAAGTACATTACAAAAATTAGTACCATCATTAACAATGAATGATATAAAACCCGGAAGAGCCGGTGTTAGAGCATTATTATTAGGTCAAAACGGGGATACAAGAGATGATTTTAGAATAGAGTACACTTCAAATAGCATTCATGTTTTAAATGCACCCTCTCCAGCTGCAACTGCAGCTTTGGCAATTGGAGACGACATTAGAGAGATGGCAATTAAAAAATTCAGCTTGATATCTTAGTTTTCTCAAAAAAAGACTTCCAATCCCAAATATAATTTTCAATTAAGTTATCTATTTTTTTCAGGAAAATTGGATTTGGTGTATTCAATTGTGCAAAATATTCGTCTTGATATTGGCCTAGCTTATATTTAAAAAATACAGCCTTAGACATGCCGTAAAGGATATTTTTAGATGGATGGTTAACTCTTGAAATGAAAGACGCATATTTATTAATTTTTTCTTCCATTAAATGAAAATCAGTATTGAAAATACCCGACATTTGATCAGTTATTGAATCTAAAAGAATTTTTTCTTCATGTGCTGACAATATTTTTTCAAAAAATTTAATGTTACCACATATTACAATAAACATCAACTCTTCGGGATTATCATAATCAAGTTTAGGGTAGTTCTCTAATTCAGGATCATGGTATATCGAGTCAAGAAAATCCTTGTAAGTGTTATCAATGCAATTAAGAGTATGGTTTACAAAATTGTAGGCTAATTGCTTTTGAGATATTTTTTTCTTAACAAATAATGTAGAAAACATTTTATTTTGCTTTTAACAAAAATATTTCATGTTCCTAAATATTCAGGATGTTTAAATCTCGGTTTATCCACAAAGTTTTCAACTAATAGCTATAGTAATTAAAAGATTGACTAATTAATGTTAATCATTAATGATAATTGATTGAGAAAAAATATATTTGTGCTCAAATTATTAAAAAGTAATGGATAAAAATACTTTAACAGGTTTAATTTTGATTGGAGCAGTCGTTATTGCTTTTATGTTTTTAAATAAACCTAATGAAAATATTCAAAATACTAGTGCTAATAATACAACTAAATCAGAAGATTCTGAATATAGTAATCAGCTTAATAAGCAAAACAAAAACGATTTTATTTCGTCAAATAGCAATGAAAAGCAAGATAATTTAAATTCAGACTCCTCAATTCTACAGTCAACTGAACAAGATCTTGAATCATTAAAAGAAAATTTTGGACTTTTCTACAATTGTGCAACTGGAAAGGAAAACACTTATATTTTAAAAAATGATAAGATTAAGTTGTCCATTTCTTCAAAAGGAGCTAAAATAAAAAGAGCTGACATGGTCGAGTTAACTGATAAAGGTTTATATAAATACAAAACACATAATGATTTTGTAAATAATGTAAATGAGCCTTTATCTCTTTTTGATGAAAGGACTTCTTCAATGAGTCTAACGTTAGTTGATGCCGAAAAAGTAATTCCAATAAGAACTAAAGATCTTTTTTTTAAACTAGTCAAGCAAAATGATTCATGCTTAGTTTTTAGAGCTCAAGCTGGCTCTGATGAAAAATATTTAGAATTTACTTATTGTCTTTCAGAAGGTAAATATGAAGTAGATTTTAATGTAAGGTACCATAAAATTGAATATGATATAAAACCTTCAGTAGATCTTAATTGGTCGATAATTGGCTTGTCTACAGAAAAATTAGCCAATGATGAAAGAATGTACTGTTCAGTAATGTATCGCTATTTTGGTCAAGGCAGAGATTATATAACAGAAAGAAGTGATAAATCTGAAAATCTTGAAGGTAATACTAATTGGATTGCTTTTAAACATAAATTTTTCTCATCCATATTAATTTCAAATCAAGGATTTTCAAGCGGGAAGATTGAGCAAAAACAATTAGATAGCGAAAATCTAACTATTTCCTACGCTACAAATCTTACTATCCCATCTGTTGGAGATGTTCCAATGAAATTATTTTTTGGGCCTAACGATTATGACTTACTTAAGTCCTACGATAATGAAATGGATGGCATAATAAACTTAGGATGGGGAATTTTTGGCTGGGTTAATAAATTCATGATTGGGCCAATTTTCCATTTCATTAAGTCTTGGGGAATTAGTTTTGGTCTTGTGATTTTACTTTTAACATTAGCCGTTAAAATAATTATAATGCCACTTACATACAAGAACTATATGTCCTCTGCTAAAATGAAAGTATTAAAGCCCGAAATAAGTAAAATAAATGCTAAATATGAGGGCAAGTCAGATAAAAATACTGCTATGAAAAAGCAACAGGACACGATGGCATTATACAGGCAAACAGGAGTAAATCCAATGGCTGGGTGCATTCCTGTAATAATACAAATGCCAATTTTATTTGCTGTTTTTAGATATTTTCCTGCAAGTTTAGACCTAAGACACCAAGGCTTCTTATGGGCGGAAGATTTGAGTTCTTTTGATTCTATACTAGATTTAGGTTTCAATATTCCTTTCTACGGAGATCATATCAGTTTATTTACCCTTCTAATGGCAGCCTCAACATTATTCTACACACTTATGAATAGTAATCAGATGACTCCTGCTGCTCAACCTGGAATGCCCAATATGAAAGTGATTATGTATATGTTTCCTATCATGATGATATTCTTCTTTAATGAATATTCTTCGGGTTTGAGCTATTATTATTTATGTGGAAACCTAATGAACATGGGTATAATGTGGGGTATTAAAAAGTATATGGTTGATGAAGAAAAAATTAGATTAAAAATCGAAAGCAATAAAAAGAAGCCAAGAAAAAAGTCAAAATTTCAACAAAAAATGGAAGAAATTGCTAGACAGCAACAGAAAAGTAAAAGGTAAATTTTGGCCTAATATTTGCTATATTAGATATAAAAGTTGTATTTTTGCATATATAAATTAAATTAAAATGTCTAGAGTTTGTCAAATAACAGGAAAGAAAGTAGTTACAGGGAATAATGTTTCACATTCGAATAGAAAGACAAAAAGAAAATTTTACCCTAACCTGCAGACAAAAAAGTTTTATCTTCCCGATGAAGATAAGTGGGTAACACTAAAGGTTTCGGCTTCAGCTATAAGAACTATAAATAAAAAGGGTATTACAGCTGTACTTGCTGAAGCAAAGTTACAAGGTGCTGTTTAATTTTTTCTAATTATATTTCTAAAAAGTATTATTTTAAAGTTTTAAAAATAATATTACAGTTTTTAACTATTTTTTAATCTAAACCTTCATATTGTCAATACTTCTAATGAAGTTTTTTGATTCAATTACAATAAATATTATAATAACTATTGTAAATAATAATAAAAAAATTAAATTTGCGTCCCATAAATTAAAACAGCAATGGCTAAGAAAGGTAATAGAGTACAAGTAATTTTAGAATGCACTGAGCACAAAGAAAGTGGTCTTCCAGGTACATCTAGATACATTACTACAAAGAATAGAAAAAATACACCAGATAGAATTGAGCTAAAAAAGTACAATCCTGTATTAAAAAAATATACTACTCACAAAGAAATTAAATAATTAAGTTATGGCTAAAAAATCAGTAGCATCATTACAAAAAGGAGGTGGTAAGCAACATACCAAGGTTATTAAAATGGTTAAATCATCTAAATCCGGTTCTTACACATTCAAAGAAGAAATAGTACACAACACAAAGATCAAAGACTGGTTTTAATATAGATAGATAAAATATATTAAATTTAAGCTCTTTCTTTAATCGGAAAGGGCTTTTTTTATATAAAAACTATGAGCTGGAAAAATTTTTTTACAAAAGATAGGAAGGAAGATTTAGATCA
>MDTC01207161.1_pt1 | contig 31485 bp, 23 predicted proteins | sample 811181 | NCBI WGS metagenome assembly MDTC01 (sample SAMN05326644, study PRJNA326480) | marine metagenome | isolation source: seawater | place: Pacific Ocean: North | collected 2011
CCCCCGACTACCTCGACACCGACTCCGACGGCGACGGCGTGTTCGACGAGGACGAGCTCGACGACGACACCGACGGCGACGGCGACGACGATCGGATCGACCACGACGATGACGGCGACGGCTACTACACCTCGGAGGAGGACAGCAACGGCAACGGCGACCCCATGGACGACGACACCGACGGCGACGGCACCCCCGACTACCTCGACACCGACTCCGACGGCGACGGCGTGCTCGACGAGGACGAGCTGGACGGAGACTCGGACAGCGACGGCAGCGACAATCGCGCGGACAGCGACGACGACGGGGACGGCTACGGCACCAGCGAAGAGGGCGACGGCACGATCGACACCGACGGAGACGGCGCGCCCGACTACCTCGACCTCGACTCCGACGGGGACGGCGTCCTGGACAGCCACGAGCTGGACGCCGACACCGACGGGGACGGCGACGACAACCGCATCGACGACGACGACGACGACGACTGCATCCCCACGAGCATCGAGGGCGACGGCACGGTCGACACCGACAGCGACGGCACCCCCGACTACCTGGACACCGACTCCGATTCCGACGGCATCCTCGACGCCGACGAGGTGGACGACTGCCTGAGTCCGAGCGACACCGATGGGGACGGGATCCTGGACTACCTGGACCCCGACATCGACGGGGACGGCATCCTCAACAAGGACGAGGCGTCGGGGGACACCGACGGCGACGGCGAACCGGACACCCACGACTCCGACGACGACGGGGACGGGTTCTCGACCCGCAGCGAAGGCACGGTCGACAGCGACAGCGACGGCACCCCCGACTACCTCGACACCGACTCCGACAACGACGGCGTCCTCGACAAGGACGAGCTCGACCGGGACTCGGACAGCGACGGCAAGGACGACCGGGTAGACGCCGACGACGACGGCGACGGGGTGTCCACCCGCATCGAGGGAAGCGTCGACACGGACGGCGACGGCACCCCCGACTACCTCGACTCCGACTCCGATGGCGACGGGGTCCTGGACGAGGACGAGAGACCCGGCGACACCGACAGCGACGGCCTGGTCGACCGGCTGGACGAGGACGACGACGGCGACGGCATCCCCTCCATCGACGAGGGTGATGCCACGGTGGACACCGACGGCGACGGCACCCCCGACTATGTCGACACCGACTCCGACGACGACGGCGTCCTGGACGAGGACGAGCTGGACGCCGACAGCGACAGCGACGGCACGGACGATCGGCTGGACTCCGACGACGACGGCGACGGCCACCTGACCCGCGAGGAGGGTGACGCCACGGTGGACACCGACTCCGACGGCACCCCGGACTACCTCGACACCGACTCCGACGGCGACGGCATCCTCGACGCCGACGAGGCAGCCACCGACAGCGACGGCGACGGGGACATCGACCGCATCGACCCCGACGACGACGGCGATGGCTACCTCACCAGCGTCGAGGGGGACGTGGACACCGACGGCGACGGCACCCCCGACTACCTCGACACCGACTCCGACGGTGACGGCATCCTCGACGCCGACGAGGTGAACGGCGACACCGACGGCGACGGGCAGCAGGACCGGGTCGACGTGGACGACGATGGGGACGGCGAGGCTTCCGACAGCGACTGCGACCCGCTCGATGACACGATCTTCAGCGGCGCCGAAGAGATCTGCGACGACGGCATCGATCAGGACTGTGATGGGGTAGACCTCGCCTGCCCCGACACGGATGACACCGACATCGGAGGAGGTCCGGGCGACACGGGCGACGACGGCGGCAGCGAGGGCGTGCACGTGGGCTGCCGAGGCACCGGAGGCGTCATCCCCGCCGCGGGGTTCGTCCTGGTGGGTCTGATGGGATGGAGGCGACGCCGCACCCGATGAACGCCACCCCCGCCGACCCGGAAGACAACGAGCTCCTCGAGCGCTTTCGCGCGGGAGACGAGTCGGCGTTCGACCTGCTCTTCTTGCGTCACCGCGACGGGCTGACCCGCTACGCCGCACGCCTGCTGGGCGATCCCGAGGAGGCCCGCGACGTGTGCGTGGACGCGTTCCTCCGGGTCGTCGACGGGCGCTTCGCCCACGGCCGCTCCCTGCGCGCCCTGCTCTACACCACCACCCACCGCCTGTGCATCGACCGCCTCCGCCGCCGCACCCGCTGGGTTCGGGTCCGCAGGCTGTTCGGCGCCGCCCCGCGCACCAGCATCACCCCCGAAGAGCGCGTCACCGACGGAGAAGACCGCGATCGCCTGGCGGACGCCATCGAGCGCCTGCCGACCAAGCACAAGGCCGCCATCGGACTCGTCTACGACGAGGGCCTCACCACCGAGGACGCCGCCGCCATCCTCGACATCACCCCGACCCAGCTCCGCTCCCGCCTGGCCTACGCGAGGCGCCTGATCCGCGACCACGTCCAGCAGGAGGAGGCTCCATGACCGACCCCCTCGAACACGCCGCCAGCCTGACCCGCCCGACCGTGACGCCGCCGACCCTGGCGGACGTGCACCGGGTCCGATCCCAGCGTGCAGCGCCGACCGCCGCCCCCCCGGCGGTGCCCTCGCGCTGGTTCTGGATCGGCGGGGGCGCCGCGGCGGGGCTCGCTGCCGCATCGATGGCGTTCCTCCTGCTTCCTGCCACGAACGACGACCCGCTCCGTGCCCGGGGGGTGGGCGTGGCGCCCGAGCTGCGGATCGACGTCGCGGTGGTCGCGGCGGACGGACAGACCGAGCGCCTGGGCGCCGACGGACGCACGCCGCTGTCGTCCCAGCTCGTGTTCCGCGTGCGCAGCGACGTGCCCGGCGAGCTCGACATCATCGAGCGGCGGGACGGGGCCACGACCCCCGTGTTCCACGCCACCGTGCCCGCGGGAACGACCACGCCTGGCGGCGAGACCCCGCTGGGCTGGACCACCGATCACGGCGCCGGGCCCGCCACCTACCGGGTGCGCCTCTGCCCGGAGAGCGGCGGGCCCTGCGCCCACCAGGACCTGGAGGTGCGATGGCAGTGAGGGCGCTCTGGCCGCTGCTGGTGCTCCTCGTCGTCGTGGCCTGCGGCCCGGCGAAGCACCTCCGTGCGCGCGGCCTCGCCCCGGCCCCCACCACCGCCCAGGCGCTCGACGCCGCCCTCGAGCCCGCCCGGGTCGCGATCGTCATCGGGGTCGACCACTACGAGGATCCCGCCTTCCCCGACCTCGTCCACGCCCGGCACGACGCCGATGCCGTGGCCGAGCGCCTGGTCGCCGCGGGCTTCGACCCGGTCATCCGCGTCGACGGCGAGCGCACCACCCGCGACCAGCTGCTCGCCGCCCTGCGCCAGACGACTGCGGTCCTCCGCGCCGAGGACACCCTCGTGCTCTACCACTCCGGCCACGGCAGCCGCGTGCCCGACGGCGAGCGCTGGCGCCGCTTCCTGCTCACCACCGACAGCCGGGCCGGCCACCTCGAGGCCACCGCCATCGACCTGGAGGCGCTGGAGGACTGGTTCGGCGACCGCGCCCCCGTGCGCAAGGCGCTGATCCTGGACGCGTGCTTCTCCGGCGACGGCAAGTCGGTGGTTCGTCCGGGTGCACCTTCGGAATCCGCGGAGAACGTGATCGGACGCACCACGCCGGCGGACCTCGACGCCGGCGAGATCCACCTGCACGCGACCAGCCCCGGGCGCCCGGCGCTGGAGGACGATCGGCTGGGCCACGGCGTCTACACCCACCACCTGCTGGAGGCGCTGGGCTGGGAGGCCAAGGAGGCGGATCTCGACCAGGACGGGGTCGTCACCGCCTGGGAGGCCCACCTGCACGCCCGCGAGCGCACCCGGACCTGGACCCGGGGCGCCCAGGTACCCGAGGTCTTCCTCCGTGCCGTCGGCGAGGCGGACGTCGTGCTGTCCGGAGATCCCGACCGCCGCCGGACCGACCGCTCGCTGATCTACCTGCTGGGCGAGGACGGGGCCGACCGAGGCGGCACCCGCCTGCTGGTCGACGGACGGGCGAAAGGCGGCTTGCCAGGCACGCTTCCCGTCGCCGCCGGCACCCACCGCCTGACCCTGGTCGACGCCGCCACCGACGAGGTCATCCTCGACGGACGTACCCGCCTGCGACCGGGCCGCGCCTACACCACAGACGACCTGACCCACCGGATCGTCGGCCCCGGACACGAGCTGGCCGTCGGCCTCGGCGTGGGCTCCCATCCGCTCTACGACGCCCTCGACGGCCGCGTCGCCACCACCCTCTCCCTCTCCGGCTCGACCGTCCGCCGCACCGGCACGGCCCGCGGGCTGGGCGCCTTCGTGCTCACCGAGGCGGGGCGCCTCGCCGACAAGCAGGGTGGCCGCTGGGTGCTGGGAGCCGGAGCCGGCGGGCTGGTCCAGGCCCGTCACCGCCGCTGGGTGGGCTGGTTCGGCGCCGGAGCGATCGTCGACGTCGCCCCCGCCGAAGACGACCGCTACGCTCCTGATGGCTGGTACCTGATCTCGCTGCTCGGCGACGTGGGCACCGGCGTGCGCGCGACCGACGTGCTCACCGTGTTCGTGGCCGTGCGCCCGCGCCTGGGCGCCTTCGACGAGGACGGCGATGGCGACTCGATCGTCGTCGGCAGCGTGCCCGTCACCGTGGGTGTACGGCTGGCGAGATAGGCGCGGAAGCCCGCCGACAGCGTGCGCACGCCCGTCCGCGGTAGGCTCGGCGCGGAGGCCCCATGCGCACCCTTGCCCTGCTGCTCCTGCTCACCGGCTGCGGACCGTCCCTGACCCGCACGGTCGAGAGCCTCACCATGAGCGGCGACTACGACAACGCGCTCGACGTCGTGCTCGCCGCAGCCGCAGCCCAGGACGACAAGGCGCTGGAGCTGCTGCCCGCGGTCGCAGAAGACGCGTACGCCGACAAGCTCGACCGGGCGCGGGAGGCGGAGGCCGAGGACGAGCTGCTGGTCAGCCTGGGCCACTACGACGCCATGCTCGCCCTGGGCCGCCGCGTCACCGCCGCGGGAGGCCCACCGCCCCCGGCCAGTGCCGAGACCGAGCGGGACAAGGTCGCCCGGGCCGCCGCCACCAAGCTCTTCGCCAAGGGCACCGTCGCGTTCGACGATGGCCGCTACCAGGACGCGCTCGACGCCTGGCGGCTCGCCGAGGCCACCGACCCCGAGGCGACCGAGAGCGAGCTGCGGATCCCCCGCGCCCTGACCCGCCTGGGCCACGAGGCGCGCGACGCCCACCGCTACCGCGACGCCATCGATCTGTACGACCAGGCCGTCGAGGCAGGAGGCGGCGAAGATCCTCGCATCTGGGCCGCCGCCATCCACGCCGCCCTCGGTCGCCACGCCCTGAAGTTCGGCGCTTGCCGCAAGGCCGTCACCGAGCTCACCGAGGCCACCGCCCTGCCCTTCGACGTACGCCTCGGCAGCGACCTCGAGCGCGCCCGGGCCTGCGCCACCCGCGAGGTCGTCGTGCGGCGGCTGGAGGACCTCGTCGAAGGCGGCGTGGACGAGAACCTCGGCATCCTGCTCGTCGATCAGCTCAGCCACCACCTGCGCGCCCACGGCTCCCCATTCCTGCGCCTGCTCGCCCCCGACTCGAAGGTCGCCCAGACCCCGCCCGACGAGCGTGGCCGCCGCTTCGAGGTGCGCGGCCACCTGACCCGCGTCGAGGTCGACAAGGGCAAGCCCACCAGCGAGCCCGTGCAGGGGACCGGCGCGCTGAAGGTGCCGTGCCAGGCCGGCGGTCCGCCCGAGTGCACCGAGCAGGTCACCGTCGCCTACACCCTGACCACCGAGCGCCTGCAGGTCGATCTCGCCGGCGCCATCGAGGTCGTCGACGTCGTCAGCGGCGAGCAGGTCGCCACCCGGCCCCTCGACGTGCGCCTGTCCCGCACCCGCTTCTCCACCTCCGGCGCCAAGGCGACCGACGTGCGCGGCTTCGCCCTGAAGGCCCCCATCGGCCTCGAGGTCACCGAGCGCACCGTGGGCGTGCGCGGTCCCGCGGTCATGCACTTCACCTCCAGCGAGCCCCTGCCCGACGCGGACAAGGTCATCGACGAGGCGATGGTGCGGCTGGCCGGTGTCGCCGCCGATGCCGTGCTGGCCTCGGTCGACGTGGAGAAGCCGCTGAAGGACCCGGACACCCTGGTCCTGGTCACGCCGGTCGCCCGCGCCGAGGACGTGGTCTTCCGCGACGTCAGCATCATCGAGGAAGCACCCCCGCCGCCCCCGGAGCCCGAGCCCGAGCCCGAGCCCGAGCCCGAGGAACCGGCGCCGGACGATGAGGAGACGCCGGAAGAGGGCGCGCAGTAGGCGCGGATCAGCGCTTCGGCCGCTATCCTCGACCCCATGCACAGCCCCCTCCGCTTCGTTCCGCTGGTCATGCTGCTCGCGTGTGGCCGGTCCCCCGACGACACCGACTCCCAGCCGGTCTGCCCCCGCGTCGACAGCGACGTGGCCACGGTCGAGTGGGACAGCGTGCTGTTCGAGTCGCCGGTCACCCGGACCATCACCGTGTCCAACCCCTGCGACGCCCCCTACCAGCTGGACGCGGTCAGGCTGGACGGGGATGACGTGTTCGAAGTGGCCTTCGAACCTGGCGAGCTGGCCCCCGGAGACCGTGCCCAGATCACGGTGACCTACCAGCCGGACGGCGACTACGGCCCCCACGCCGCCGCGCTCTTCCTCGAGACCAGCTTCGGCGAGGCCACCTTCCCCCTGGTCGGCCGGCCCGATCCTGACCAGGACGGCGACGGCGAGGACGCCATCGAAGCCGGCGGACTGGACTGCGACGACCTGGACCCCCGGATCGGTCAGCCCGGCCCCGAGACCCGGAACCTGCTCGACGACGACTGCGATGGCACCGTCGACGAAGACTTCATCGTGGCGGGCGACGCCTGGATCACCGAGCTCATGCTCCGGCCGGAGGCGGTGCGCCCCAACCTGGGGCAGTGGATCGAGATCAAGAACGGCGGAAACGAGGCGATCGACCTGCTGGGCTGGGAGCTGTACGGTGCCGCGGGCACGCTCACCGTCGCCGATCACGTGATCCTCGACCCGGGCGAGCTTGCCGTGCTGGCCGTGCAGACCGACCCCGCGGAGAACGGCGGCATCGACGTGGACGGGGCGCTGGTGGGCGATGGCACCCCGCTGCCCGACGGCGCCTGGGCGCTGCAGCTGCGGGTCGGGGACACCGTGCTGGTCGCGCTCGACGAGACCAGCGACTGGCCCGAGGAGCTGGGCGCGACCGTCGCCCTGGACCCGCTGGTGACCGACGTGCACGCCATGCCCGATCCGGCCAACTGGTGCCTCGGAACCGAGGAACTGCCCAGCGAGGATCGCGGCACCCCCGGGGTGGAGAACACCTGGTGCCCCCAGATCGACCACGACGGCGACGGCTACTCGAAGACGCAGGGGGACTGCAACGACGCCGACGCCGAGATCGGTCGCTTCGCCCCCGAGGCGTGGGACGGCAAGGACAACGACTGCGACGGACTCGTCGACGATCTGTTCGTGGACCAGGCGCGGTCGGGCCACGTCTGGGGCACCCGAGGGACCCAGGTGGGCGCGCGGGAGCTCCAGGTCGCGGACTGGAACGGAGACGGCACGGACGAGGTCATCGCCTCGGAGGCCGGCAGCTCCGGGAACTACGCCTACGTGCTGGACGGCTGGGACCTGCACACCTCGGGCGACACCCCCCTGTCCGACCTCGACTACGGCACGTTCGACTTCGGCGCCTGGGGGCCACTCGGACCCGCGCCCCTGCCCGGTGATGTCGACGGCGACGGCGATGACGACCTGGTCTTCCCCCTGTCGCGCACGTCGCTCGGCGAGGACGCCCTGTGGATCTTCGACGTCGTGCCGGCCAAGGGCTCGACCCTGGGCCGCGCGAACACCACCCTGCGGGTCACCGAGTCCACCGGCGCCTTCCAGGGCACCGTGGTCGCCCACCTCGACCTCGACGGGAACGGCGCGGTCGAGACGATCCTCGGTGATCGACGCGCATCCTGGGGGGCCGTGACCGTGCTGGACCTGACCGACCAGTTCGGCGACGTGGACGCGGACGACGTGCGGCAGTCCCTGTGGTCGGCCCCCGAGCGCACGTTCGTGGGTGACCACCTGAACGGCGGCGATCTGAACGACGACGGCTACGACGACCTGCTCGTCGGCGAGGCCGACCCGTACCTCACCGGCAACACCGTCGTGCACACGGTGCTCGGCGGCGCCGAGCTCCCGGACAAGGAGACCCTCGCCGAGGCGAGCACGCTCAGGCTCAACGGCCACGACGCGAGGTTGGGCGCCGGGGCGTGGATCCTCGACGCCGACGGAGACTCGCGGATGGACCTGCTGGTCGGCGCCCCCGCGGACGACACGGTGTACGTGATCTTCGACGCAGGCAGGCTGTCCGGCTCCGTCGACGTCACCGCCCGCGCGGACCTGACCATCCGCTCCAGCAAGGGACTGTGTGGCACGTCCCTGGACATGGGGGATCCCGACCGGGACGGCATGACCGACCTGATCGTCGGCTGTGGCTCCAGCTGGACCGGGGAGCGCGGGGTGGTGATGGTCCTCCCACAGTCGGTCATCCTACCCGGTAGCATCGATGCAAATGACGCCTCCATGACCCTCCTGGCCCGGGAGGCAGGGGACGGGTTCGGCGCGCGTCTGCGCATGGGCGACCTGGACGGTGATGGCGCCAGAGACGAGATGGTCATCACCGCGCCCACCTGGATGGGCACCGGCGACTGGCAGCGCGGCGACCTCTGGACAATCGAGCGACTGTAGGGAAACACAGTGTTGAATGCAGATCGATTCGGATCTGATTTGCATTCATGCAACTAGTACCCTATAGGTAGAGTGTGAGACGGAAGTCGGCCCAGGTCGCCCGTCCCCACTACCAACTCGCACATCCTACACAGAGGAGCACCTTGACCACCACGTTCCAGACCAACCTCCAGCTCGATGCCCAGACCCGCGCCCAGCTCGTCGACATGCTCAACATGGCCCTCGCCGAGACCTCGGACCTGTACTTCATGACCAAGCAGGCCCACTGGAACGTCCGAGGGCCCTTCTTCTTCGCTCGCCACGAGCTCTTCGACAAGGTCGCCGGCAAGCGCCTCGGCTACATCGACGCCCTCGCGGAGCGCGTCGGCACCCTCGGGGGCTACGCGGAAGGCTCCTTGCGCTGGGCTGCCGAGAACACCCAGCTCAAGGCCTATGACCGAGAAGCGGTCTCCGGCACCGAGCACGTCCGCAACCTTGCCAACAGGTATGCAAGCTACTGTGCGCATGTTCGCAAGTGGATCGAGGTCGCGTCCGAGCTCGACCCCGCAACCGAGGACCTGCTGACCGAGATCCTGCGCGAGACCGAGCTCGATCTCTGGTTCCTCGAGAGCCACGTCCAGGGCTGATCGCCACGCGCTCGCCCCGACGCACACCTGATTCCAGAGGAACCCCCATGCAGACCGCCACCCAGACCGACCCCCGCATCGCCCCGGACCCCATGCACGCCTACGGTGAGACCCTGAAGTCTCGCAGCGGCTTCGTCATGCAGGACAGTCCGCTCCGGCCGCTGCGCTACCGCATGCCGCTCGCCGCGGTCATCATGGGCGCACTGACCATCGCCGCCCTCTTCGGAGGCATCGGCTTCGCCGTCGGCGTGGCGATCGCACCCATCTGGTAGACCCGAATCCCCCCCCGGGACCCCGAGGCCCGGCTCTGACAACGGTCAGGGTCGGGCCTTCCTGGTCTTGGGGGCGGGCTCGGGCTCGGGCTCGCCCTACCCCACGTCGTCCGACCACTCGTCCGCGCCTTCCGAGCCCGGCCAGTGGTCCTGACCCGCCGATCCCGGCCACTCCTCGGTGGGGCGGTCCTCCAGGCTCTCGGCCTGGTCCGCGCGGGCGAGGAAGGCGTCCATCTCGGCGCCCTCGAGCACCTCGTCCTCGATGAGGTGGGCGGCCATCTCTTCCAGCAGCGCGCGGTTGTCGCGCAGGATCTGGCGCGCCCGGTCCTGGCAGCGCGACAGGATGAGCCGCACTTCCTCTTCGATGATCCGCCCGGTGTCCGGACCGACGCCGTAGCGGTTGCCCGCCGACGGCAGTCCGTACGGGTTCGGGTTCTCGTCGGCGTAGCGCACGGCTCCGACCCGCTTGGACATGCCCAGCTCGGTCACCATGGCCCGGGCGATGCGGGTCGCGCGGCGGATGTCGTCGGACGCGCCGCCGGTCACCTCGCCAAAGACGAGTTCCTCCGCCGACCGTCCGCCGTAGAGCACCGTGATCTGGTTGAGCAGATCGGCCTTGCTCTGCAGGTAGCGCTCCTCGTTGGGCGCGTGCCAGGTGTAGCCGAGGGCGGCCACGCCGCGGGGGATGATGCTGATCTTGGTCACCGGATCCGCGCCCGGGCTGGACGCCGAGCAGATGGCGTGGCCGACCTCGTGGTAGGCGACGATGCGCTTCTCGCCCGGCGAGAGGCGCCGCGACTTCTTCTCCAGTCCGGCCACGACACGCTCGATCGCCTCGCGCACGTCCTGCATCTCGATCGCGGCGGCCTCGCGACGGGCGGCCAGGAGCGCAGCCTCGTTGAGCGCGTTCGCGAGATCGGCGCCAGCAAAGCCAGGCGTGATCCGCGCCAGCTCCTCCAGATCGACGTCCGGTCCGAGCTTGAGCTTGCGGGCATGCACCTCGAGGATCGCCTTGCGACCGATGAGGTCGGGCCGGTCGACCAGCACCTGGCGGTCGAAGCGTCCCGGACGGAGCAGCGCCTGGTCCAGCGTCTCCGGACGGTTGGTCGCCGCCATGACGATGATGCCGCGGCGATTGTCGAAGCCGTCCATCTCCACCAGCAGCTGGTTGAGCGTCTGCTCGCGCTCCTCGTTGCCCGCCGGTCCGCCAGCGCCGCGCGCCTTGCCGACCGCGTCCAGCTCATCGACGAAGATGATGCAGGGGGCGTGCTCGAGCGCCGTCTTGAACAGGTCGCGGACCCGCGCTGCACCGACGCCGACGAACATCTCGACGAAGTCAGAGCCGCTGATGGTCAGGAAGCTGACCTTCGCCTCCCCGGCGACCGCGCGCGCCAGCAGGGTCTTGCCCGTTCCCGGGGGACCCACCAGGAGCACGCCCTTGGGGGGCCGTCCGCCCAACGCGGTGAACTTCTCCGGGGTCTTGAGGAAGGAGACGATCTCCTGAAGCTCCTCGGCAGCCTCGTCCACACCGGCCACGTCATCGAAGGTGACCCCGGTGCCCTCCTCGGGCACGAGCCGCGCCGAGCTGCGGGAGAATGCGGCGACGCCCCCGGTGCGCTGATCGCGCTGAGCCAGGAAGAACCAGAACACCAGCAGGATGATGAACGGCACCAGCAGCACGGACAGGGTGGCGCCGTTGCAGCCGCCCGGCGGCACCGCCTGGTACTTCACCCCCTGCTCGTCGAGGAGCGGCACGAAGGCCTCGTCCCCAGGGACCCGCACGGCGACCAGGCAGGCCGCCTGTCCACCATCCTCGGCCTTCGGGGGGCAGGCCCGCACCACGCGGTCCTCGATGATGACCTCGCTCATGTGCCCGGCAGCGATCTCGTCCTTGAGCTCATCCCACGAGACGTTGCCCCGATCCGGCAACATGCTGAAGATCATGTAGCCGAGGAAGCCGAGGAACAGGATGATGCCGACCAGCGGCAGCCAGCGGTTCTGGGTCACCGGCGCCCTCGCGCACGACCGACCTCTTCATCCAGGACCTGCAGCGTCCGTCGGTAGAGGAACCGCGCCTGGGTGGGGTTGTCGCCGATCGCGACGATGCCGAGCTTGCCGAACTGGGACAGGGCACCAATCAAGTGGAAGACCACGCCGCGCTCCGTGGGGCCGTGGAAATGGAGACCGTGATAGACCACGATATCCACGAGGTCGACCGGGAGAAGACCCCGGTACCGATCTTCCTGCAGGGTGTCGGTGGCGAAGTAGTACTTGGGCTTGCCAGATGGCGCGTAGAACAGGCCATCTTCGAGGTTCAGCCCGCCGGCGGTCAGGAACTTCAGCGTCAGGAAGGGGTGGGTCGTGCCTCCCTTGCGCAGGTTGATCTCGATCGCCTTGTGCGCCCAGCTGCCGTCGGGCTGCTTCACGCTCATGAAGTCGATGGCGAAGCGTCCGATGACGCCGCGCTCGGCCAGGACCGTCGCCACCCGGGCGCCCGCGTCCTGCAGCTCGAGGCGGTAGTCCGCGGCGGCGGGAAAGGTGCAGCCCTCGAAGATCTGCGCGTTCTCTCCGCCCAGCACCTGATCGTGGGTGGAGATCACCTGGGGCTCGCGAGCCCCGTTGACCCGGCACTGCACCGACGGCGACATCTTCTCCTCGCCCTCGACGAAGGCCTCGACGATTCCGCCCATCTCCAGGTATTTCTGGCGGAAGGCCTCCCAACGCTCCGCCGGCGCGACGAAGCTCAGGGCCGGGGTGGGCAGGGTGTCGAGGATCCGCTTCTCCAGGTCGGGATCGGCAGCGTCGAGCGCCTGGTAGCGGAAGACCGCGTTGCCCTCGCCGGAGAAGCCGTCGTTGAGCTTCACCACCGCCTTGCGGGCCGTCGGATCGTGGCGCTTGATGTCGGCGAGCGCGAAGGCGATGTCCTCCTGCGTCCGCAGACGTTCATGCCCATACGGCAGGTCGATCCCCGCTTCCCGGAAGACCTCCCGACAGCCGGACTTGGTGCCGAGGTCGTTCAGGCGCGGGTCTACCGAGTGCAGCGGCAGGTTGAGCCGCACGGCCAGGGTGCGCTCCAGCGAGGTGCTGTTGAAGCAGACCAGGTGGGCGCGATCGGGGTGGCGCACCTCCTGGAGGATCCGTCGGACCAGGCGCGGTCGCTCCAGGATCTTCTGCGACAGGGGCTTGGGCGAGCTGTCCGCGCAGTGGAGCATGACGAGCCGCCGACGGGCGTGATCGTTGGGCACGCCCGGCAGCAGGGACAGGTAGTAGTCGACCACGTACGGGTCGATCATCTGGCTGGTGACGTAGATGAGGCGCGTGCGGGGCTGACGCAGGAGCATCAGGTTCACCAGCATGCGCTCTTCGTAGTGCCACACGCCGGTGATCTTCTGCAGCTCGCGCGCGTCGAGCGACAGCGACGGCACCACGACCACGTCCTGGGGCTGGCGCGGGTCGGAGGAGAGCGCCCGGTAGAGCTCCCCCATGTGGGCGTTCAGCCGGTCCCAGGCAGCCAGCTCTTCGGGGGACCCGGGCTCGGGCCAGCGGAGGTCGTCCATGGGGACGAGCCTACCTCATGCGGGATCGGTCAGGCGCTCACCGCCGAGCAAACCCGTAGAACTCGGGCTGCTGCAGCGGAGGCAGGCGGCTCTTGGGGAGCAGCACGGTCCGGATGGCCCACAGGTCGCGGAAGACCCGGTAGTTGGCCGTCTCGTCGAGGTAGGTCACGCCGGTCGAGCCGCCGGTGCCGACCCGCCGCCCGATGACCCGCTCGACCATGCGCGCGTGCCCGTTGCGGAAGAGCAGCATCTGCTCCTCCATCTCGACGATGACGTCGAGCAGCAGGCGCGGCCAGGAGAGCAGGGGCAGGTCGCGGTAGGACTCGATGAACAGCACCGCCGCGCGGATCCGACGGGTCGTGGCCTGCTCTTCCGGGATGACGTCCTCGGCGAACAGGAAGGTCCGCGCCGCCTGCTTGATGTCGGCGAAGCGCGCCTCCAGGTGCTCCCGATGGTCCTCGCCCAGGCGCGTGATCATGTCGCCAAGCTGGCGCTCGTGGTTCTCGTCCATCCGGGCGATGTACGCGTCGAGGAAGCCCGTCACCACGGCATCGTCGTTGGGATCGTCCGGTTGGGAGCCCTGGATCGGCGTGCGGTGCAGCCACTGGTTGAGCGCGCCCAGGATGGACTGCTCGTCGCGGGCGGCGGAGAGCATGCCCCAGGCCACCGCACCACCGGGGCTGTGCTCGGCGAGGTTGCGGATGTGGTCCAGCGGCTCGACCTTGCCGTAGCGGATGCGCTGGCTCTCATCGAGACCCATGAGGCACTCGACGACGCGCATCTGGAAGCTCTGGAAGCCGCTGGCGGGCACGAGCTTGTCGCGGAACGCGAGGAAGTCCTGCGGCGTGAGCGTCTCGACCACGCGCCACTGGCGCACCATCAGGTCCAGGGTCGTGTTGACCCGGCGCAGGTGGTGCACGACGTAGGGGATGGTCTCCTCGTCCACGCGGGGCTCGGCGAGGTGGTCGCGGGCCAGGCGCAGCGAGCGGATGATGAGCTTGAACCACAGCTCGTAGACCTGGTGCACCACGATGAAGTGCAGCTCGTCGACCGAGACGTCCGCCTCGGAGGACTCGATCCCGTCCTGCAGGTGCAGCAGCTCGGGCAAGCGCAGGTAGTCCCAGTAGTTGGGCTTGTTCGCCATGGAGTCCTCCCGGGCCGGGATCAGAAGTTGGTGAGGAAGAAGCTGGGATCCAGCCCAGCCTCCCTGTAGAGTTCGGCGGCGTGGTCCTGCATGGGCGGCACCCCGCAGGCGACCACCGCCACGTCGTCGCGCACGAGGCCCAGCTCCTGGGCCGCCAGCTGCACGAACCCGATCAGGCCGGACCAGCCCTCGTGGGCAGGATCGACCACCACGTGCACGGCCACGCCCTCGCGGGCCCAGCGGGCCAGGTCGTCGGCGAAGGGCTGGCGGTCCGGGGTGAGCACGCCCAGCAGCAGGCTGACCGGGCGGACGAGGCCGGCCTGGACCTCCTGCTCGATGACCGGCCGCACCGCGGACAAGGCAGAGCCGTTCACCAGGCAGACCAGGTGCCGCGGGTGGGTCGCCGACGCCCCGAAGCCCTCGCCCATGGCGGACGACACCTCGATCGTGTCCCCCACCTGCAGCCCGGCGAGCGCCAGCGCGGCGTCCCCATCCTCCTTGACCAGGAGCTCGAGGGGGCGTCCCGGGGCCGATGCGATCGCGAAGTAGGCCTTCTCCCCGCCGATCTCGACCTGCACGAACTGTCCGGGCTCCCGGTAGCCCTCGGGCGGGCGATCGAAGGTGAGCCAGCGCAGCTGGGTGCCGGAGGGCAGGGAGCGGGTCAGGGTGCAGGTGGTCATCGACGTTCCAGGGCGAGGCCCATGCTAACGCTCCCCACGTCCCCCGAGTTGTGCGGGGATCACCAAGACTGGCGAACGGCCCGCTGCGCGCAGGACCTCCACGTCGGCGATCACGTCGTCCCAGGAGCGCGTGCCGTCGACGGCGACCGAGACGTCGGCGGGACCGGAGCCCATGCGCAGGCGCACCGGGACGGCGCCCGGGTAGCCATCGGCGCCGACGACCACCAGCTCGATGCCGGCCCGCGCCACGTCGGGATCCTCGAGCACCAGCGCCCGAAGCATGGGGGCGACGTCGCTCGCGCGGGCGACGGCGGGCGCCTCGATGTCCCAGGGCGCGCCACCGTCGGGTCCATGACGCAGGTCCTGCCTCGCCTGCCAGGCCTGGGCGACCGCGTCGTGCAGCGGCGGTCGCGTGGACGGCATCCTCGCGGCCCGATGCACCGGCACACCGTCGATCTGCACGCCCCGGGGGGTCCAGGTGAGCCGGTGGGAGAGGGGCGGGTTCTGCTCGATGACGCCGGTGACGACGCGCTCGACGTGGGGAACGGCGACCTGGGTCCGCGGCGGCAGCACCGCCTCCCAGGTGTCGGTGCGCATCCAGGCGACGTTGCCGAACACCGCCAGCAGGACGGCGGTGGCGAGCGCGGTCAGGCCGCCCCCCAGCCAGGTCCGCACGCCGCCGAGCGAGGGGGACAGCGGGAGCACCGCGGCGAGGCCGGCGAGCCCGACGAGCCCGAGGGGGGCGAGACCAGCGGGCAGGAGCGCGTGGCGTCCGAGCACGGCCTCGGGGGTGTAGAACGAGACCACCTCGGCGCCCGGCCACGGGGTCAGGGCGAGCAGGCCGTCCGCGCGGGCGATCGCGGCGACGACGGCACCGCCGAGGGCCAGCACGACCCCGGCCAGACCCAGCACCGCCACGCGGGTCCGGCGTGCGGCCAGGGAGCGGCGCTCGTGGGGGTCGTCATCGTCGGGCACGGACACGATGGCGAGCGCACCGACGGCGCCGATGGCCGCGAGCGCGAGGCGTTGGTCCACGAGCGCGCCGACGCCTGCGCCCAGGAGGCCCAGCAGCACAGGGCCGATCGCGTGTCGGGGCACGGAGAAGCGGCCGTCGGGGGCCCGCAGCCACGCCCCGATCGCGACGGCGATGGCGCCGACCGTGCACAGGGCCGGCGCGAGGCGACCCGCGAGGATCATGGGGATCCAGGCGTACTCCAGCGCTTGACCGGTCACCCGGACCCGATCGCCGGCGCCGACCCGAGCCAGGTCGTGACGCGCGTCCAGCACCCCGAACCAGGAGCCGAGGGCCGCCAGGGCGACCAGGAAGACGACCAGCATCAGGAAGGCGCCCGTGGGCACCCGGCGACCGGTCGCAGCAGTCGTGGACAGGCCCAGGTTGGGCAGCCAGAGCAGGGCAGCGGCGACCAGGACCGCCCAGGCCCAGGGTCCGCCCTGCTCCGCAAGCTCCAGGATGCTGGGATCCACCGTCCGGGCCTCCCTGTGCACAGCGTACCCGACCCATGGGTGGATCGGCGCTGTCGCACGACTGGACCACCCCCCCGCGCAGAGGTTCCGATCGGAGCGCGAGGATCCGCAGGTCGGCGCGTGGTATCACCGCCGACGGGAGGTCCGAGTGCGCCCGTTCGGCTGGATCCTGGTGGTCCTCGCGGGGCTCACGGCGCTGGTCGCGCTGGGGCGCCGTCCCGCCGTGGTCGGTCCCGATCCCCACGCCATCGACGCGATCGTGCCCCGGGACCCGGCCGACCTCGACGCGTGGCTCGCAGCCCGTGAGCACGCCGCCGGCGACGTCATCGACGGCACCGCGTCCCACATCCGCTGGCACGGCCAGCCGGGGACCCGCACACCGCTGACCCTGGTCAGCCTGCACGGCTTCTCCGCCAGCCCGCGCGAGCTCCACCCCGTGCTCGAGCAGGTTGCCGATGATCTCGGTGCAAACCTGGTTCATGTGCGCCTGAACGGCCACGGGCTGCAGGGCGGCGACATGGCCGAGGTCTCCGCGGACGCCTGGCTCGCCGACGCCGAGCTCGGCTACCAGGTGGGCCGGCGCACCGGGGATCGCATCGTCGTGGTCGGGACCTCCACCGGCGCGGCCCTGGCCCTGTGGCTCGCTCGCCGCCATCAGCGCGACGACGCCCTCGCCGGGGTGACGCTCACCTCGCCGAACCTCAAGGTCGACAACCCCCTGGCGGAGCTCCTGCTGTGGCCGTGGGGCTCCCGCATCCTGTCGCTGGCGATCCCGTCGCGCTGCGGCGAGCACGAGACCGACGCACAGCGCCACTACTGGACCGTCTGCTACCAGACCCACGGTGTCGTGGCGATGATGGACCTGCTCGCGGCGGTCCGCAGCCTGCCCCCTGAAGAGGTCGACGTCCCCCTGCGTACCATCGTCAACCCCGACGACGGCGTGATCGACGCCGAGTACGCGATGTCCTGGCTCGACCGCGCGCCCGACTCCGAGGTCACCGTCTGGGAGGTCGCGCCCGGCGACAACGGCCACGTGCTGGCCGGCGACCTCAAGAGCCCGGGCGGCACCGAGCGCATGCGCCAGATGCTCCGGGAGCGGATCGCGGGCTTCCTCGACGACTGACTACCAGCGGAACGCCGGCCCCACCGACACCAGCCAGCCGGGCTCCTGCTGCGAGCCGAAGCCCGTGTCCAACACCCGCTGGGCGTGCACGAGCACGCTGCCGTCGAACGCCTCGCCCTGCAGGTCCACGCTCGCGGCGACGGACGGCAGGACCTCGATCCGGACCTGTCCCACGGGATCCATCAGGTAGTACGACGCTTCTCCCTGATCCCCCACCAGCGCGAGCGCCGTGCCGATCGCCAGGCGCGCCTGGACCGGACCCGCCCGGGTCGACAGCTGGACCGTGCTCCCCGCGACCGCCCTCGGCTTGAAGTCGTCCGCGTACTGGCCGGCGAGCACGACCATCGCGAAGTGGCGCTGGTCGAGCACCAGCGGGCCCAGGTCCGTCCGCCCGGCCCAGGCGACCTCGGGGCCGCTGCGGATGAGGATCCGCCCGGGCACGGCGTCGTCCATGCCGTGCGAGCAGCGGTGGTGGTAGCCGACCGAGAGGGCGCCCGGACCCAGCCGGTGCTCGAACATGCCGATGGCCTCGTAGTAGGACCGGGTCGGACGAAACGCGATGATGTTGCGGGGGTCGGCGACCAGCTGCATGGCGAGGCTGGCGTGCACGGCCCAGCGGTCGTTCTTGCGGACCATGCCCAGGTCGGTCTCGACCCTGCCGTGCCAGAAGTGGAACGCTCCGAGCTTCGGATAGGCCGGGTAGATCGCCAGATCCACGCGACCATGCGTCTCGGGGAAGAGCACTGCGCCGGCATCGGGATCCCCGTCGACCCAGCGCAGGGGATCGGGGAGCTGGGCCGGCAGCTCGTCCTGGGAGGCGTGGGCGAGCGGGGCCAGCAGCAGCGCGCAGAGCGCGGACGTGCGAGCGATCCAGGGCATCAGGTCTCCTCGTGGGCGGGGGACTCCGGACGTTCCACTGACACCATGGCCCCCCTTCCGGCTACGTTGCCCGTGGTCATCGGAGGCTTCATGCGGTTCGCAGCGATCGCCTGCATGCTCGCTGGGTGCGCCGGGAACGAGCCCCTCGAGGTCCCGCCGCTCCTCGATCCGCCGTCGCTGGCCGAGAACGCCTCTGTCGTCCGGGTCGAGCTGGTCCAGGGCGCGCCGGTCGCGTTGATGGACCAGGGGGAGGCGCTGCCGGGAGCGCGGCCCATCGTCGCCGGCCGCCCGGGGCTGCTCCGGGTCTACCTCTCCGATGATGGGCGTCCACGCGCCGATCTCGCCGACGTCGTGCTCACCTGGACCACCGCCGAGGGCGCCGTCACCCGCACCGTCGAGGACGTGGTCGTGGTCGACAGCGACGCCGCCGATCTGGACTCGACGATCAACTTCGAGCTCTCCGGTGACGAGGTCCAGCCCGGCGTGCGCTGGTCGGTCGGCGTGTACGAGACCCGCGCCGAGCGCGCGCGTACCGGCGATCACGAGCGGCCCGACGCCCGCTTCCCCCGTCCGGGCCAGGCCGACGTCCCCCTGCCGACAAGCCCGCTGCAGCCGGAGCTGGACGTGTACGTCGTGCCCTTCGTCTACACCGCCGACGGCTCGGACCGCCGTCCCGACGTGTCCGCCGAGCGCCTGCAGACCCTGCGCGATCAGATCTACAAGATGTACCCGGTGCGCGACGTGCGCCTCACCCTGGTCGACGAGCAGCGCACCGACGTGGAGATCACCGCCTCCGAGGGCCTGGGCGACCTGCTCGAGGACCTCGCGGCGTGGCGGGTCGCGGAGGGGCTGCCCGAGGGGACCTACGCCTACGGGCTCGTCCAGCCCGCCCCCAGCTTCGAGGCGTTCTGCTCGGGCGGCTGCACCCTGGGGCTGTCCTACCTGGTGCGCAACCCCAGCGCCGATGGCCTGCGCGCCAGCGTCGGCACCGCCTTCGACGGGTACGCCGAGGAGACGATGGTGCACGAGCTCGGCCACGCCCACGGACGGCGGCACTCCCCGTGCGGCAACGTCGGCAATCCCGACGACGAGTACCCCCACGCCGGCGCCCGGCTCGGTGGCCCGGGCTGGGACGTGCTGGACGGCGAGCTGATCGACGCCGACGAAAACCGCGACTTCATGAGCTACTGCTCGCCGCGCTGGGTGTCCGACTACCAGTTCGCGGCGTTGTACGAGCAATTTCTGGCCGTGGACGGCGTGTTCCGCCTCGCGCCCCAGCAGCCGACCGACCAGTGGGTGATCGCCCTGCGCCCCGGTCAGGCCCCCCGCCTGCGCGCCGTGCGCCCGACCCTGGACTCTCCCGGTGAGCCCGTCCCCATCGAGGTCCTCGACCCGTCCGGCGCGGTGATCGGCACGACGATCGGGCAGCGCCACGCCTTCGGCCACGGCGGCGGCGCCACCCTGCACGTGCCCGACGAGGGCGGTGCTGGCCTGCGCCTGCCAGGCGGCCAGATCCTGTGGCGGGAGTCGGCCGAATGATACGCTCCCTCCTTTTCTTTGCGCTTCTCGCTGCCTGTGCCCCCGACCAGGACGGGGACGGCTTCGACGCCTCCGAGGACTGCAACGACCTCGACCGCTCCATCTACCCCGGCGCGGTCGAGCTCTGCGATGGCACCGACAGCAACTGCGACGGCCTGGACGAGTCCGATGGCGACGGGGACGGCTACCGCACCTGCGCCGAGTGCGACGATACCCGCGCGGATGTCTTCCCCGGCGCGCCCTCCACCTGCGACGGCGTCGACGCCGACTGCGACGGGTCCATCTCCGATGTGGAGTCCGCCGAGCTGGGTCGGGACCCCGCCTGCCCCGCCGAGAGCTGCAGCGACCTGCATGCCGCCCGACCCGAGCTGGGTGACGGCCGCTACTGGGTCGCCGACGACAGCGGCGTGCCCGCCTTCCAGGTCGACTGCGACATGACGACCGACGGTGGCGGCTGGCTGGCGCTCTCGATCGCCGGTGATGCCGTGCTGGTCGCCAGCAACGACCCCACAAACGCCTGGCACAAGTGCGCCGATGACGCCACCGAGCCCTGGCCCTGGCTGCGGGACGAGGCCGAGGTCGACGAAGACTACCCTGGAACCGGCCGCTTCGACGAGTGGCGCCCCTGGGCTCGCCCCAGCGACCGCTACCGCTACTCCCAGCTCGAGGTGGAGGTCCTCGCGCGTGGGATCAGCGAGCTGTACGGCGACGTGAAGCTCGTCGCGAGCACCAACGACGACGACGGCAACTCCTGGCAGGACGGCGGCAATGGCGGGCTCGAGGCCTACGCCGTGGCCGCGGACGGCACCTGGTTCCTGCTGACCCCGGGCACCGGTGGCGAGTGCGGCGGCGCGACCGGCTGGCCCGCCGACGGCGTCTTCGGCATGCAGTACCACTGGTCCATGACGCCGGGCGAGAGCACCTGGCAGGGCACCCCGGCCGAGGACGCCGAGGACTTCGAGATGGGCGCGCTGCCGCCCGAGCTCGCCATGCCGGTCGGCTTCGTGCTGGCGACCTTCACCGGCGGGGGCGTCGCCGTCGGCTACGACGCGCCTCGGATCCTCGTCCGCTGATCCCGTCGGCTACAGGATGAACGGCACCAACGCCCGGCGCTCCTGGGGGTAGTCGTCGAACTGCTCGTGGTACCAGCGGTGGTTCTGGACCGCGCGGGGTCCCAGGTTCGCCAGGGTGTACAGCGCGAAGCACAGCCCGGTCGGCGACCAGGTCAGCAGCGCCCATCCGAACCATTCCAAGGCTTCTCCCAGGTAGTTCGGGCAGCTGACCCATCGGAACAGGAAGCCCCGCGGGATGCGGTAGCCGCGCTCGCCCGGGGCACGCAGGTGGCGAAGGATGTGGTCGCTGCGCAGGTTGATGACCATGCCTGCCACGAAGATCCCCACGCCCACGAGGAAGCGCGGGTCCAGCAGCCAGCTGGTCTCGTAGCTGGACCAGGTGGTGAGCCACCGGGCCTGGACCCACACATTGAAGACGTTGAAGCTGAATCCCAGGCCGACCACGCTCAGCGGCATCGGCCGACCGCGCATGAGGAAGGGAAAGACGAAGGTGCGCTGCCCGTAGTGGGCAAGCCAGATGGCGAGCAGCACCCACGGCACGATGCCCGCCGGACGGTTCACCAGGAAGAGAGGGAGGATCCCGAGTGCGGACGGGCTCTCCATCAGCACCCACCCCCAGCGCGCGGGCAGGCTCGGACCCCAGCCGGACCGGACGTGCCGACCGTAGGGCGCGCGGACGAAGAGCAGGGCCCCCACGGTCGCGACGATCAGCACGGCGTAGGCGACGAGCCAGGGGATCACCGGGCGCCTCCGAGGGTGCGCTCGAAGCTCTCGTAGGCGTCCGCCAGGGTCTCGTCGATGGGACGCGGTGCAAAACCAAGGACCTCGGTCGCCTTTCGCTGGTCGAAGTTCCCCGGCGGTGCGCCCAGCGTGTCGAGGCCCTCGCGGGTGTAGAGCGGAGGTTGTCCGCGGAGTCTCGCCCACGCACCGACGAAGGGCACACCGAGCCGAGCGAGCGCGAGCGGGACCCGCCCCAGCGGTGCACGGCGACCGCAGATCGCCGCCGCTCGGCAGAGCAGATCATGGGTCGTACGCCAGGTCCCGCCGATCAGGTACCCCTCGCCGGGCGCTCCCTTCGCCTCGGCTGCGATCATGGCGTCGACCACGTCCCGCACGTCGACGAAGTGGAAGCCACCGGGCACCGAGGCGACCATGCCGCCCGCCCGCACGAACAGCAGGGCGCGCCCGAGGTGGCTGGGCTCGAAGTCCCATCGCCCGAGCACCGCGCCCGGGTAGACGGTGACGAAGTCGAGGTCGGCGATCTCACGAAGCACTGCTTCTCCCGCCGCCTTCAAGCGATCGTACGCCGGGGCTCCCGGCCCGGGGCGCGGCCCCTCCTCGTGGACCCGCTCCACGTCGAGGTCGAAGGCGTGGCAGCTGGACACGTGCACCAGCCGCCGGACCCCCGCCGCCCGCGCGGCCTCCGCGACGACCCTCACCCCGTCGACGTTGACCTCGAACACCCGCCCGCCCTGATCCCCGTCCAGCGAGATCAGCCCGGCGCAGTGGTACACGACCTCCACGTCGACCATCGCCCGGGCGACGGCGTCGGGGTCCAGGATCGAGCCCTCCGCCACGGCCACGTCCAGCCCCTCGAGTGGCCTGCGGTTGCGGTGGACCAGCACCCGCACGTCGCGTCCCTGGTCCAGCAGCGCCCGGACCAGGTTCGTGCCGATCTGACCGCTGGCACCGGTGACGAGGACCATGAGAACCCCTCTGACGACGAACGCCGGCCCCCGAGGGAGCCGGCGTCGTGGTCTAGGGTGCAGGGGCACCAGGACTCGAACCCGGGACCTGCTGATTTGGAATCAGCTGCTCTACCAACTGAGCTATACCCCTAGAGGCCCACGGGCCTTATGCGGGGGCGTGGCCGGGGTCAAGGCACGCTGTTCGGTCAGTCGCCGACCCAGCCCCAAAGCGCGATTCCGCCCGCCACCAGCGCCATGGCCCACGCGTACCAGGCGAAGCTGGCGAGGCGGCGCTTCTTGACGATGATGACCAACAGCACGAGGGCGGCGTACCCGCTGGCGAGCGCGGTCAGCCCGCCGATGCCCAGGGCGGGCAGGTCCATGGCAGCGAGGTCGGCGTCCTTGAGCTTGAGCACGAACGCGCCGAGGATGGCGGGCACGCTCATGAGGAAGGAGAAGCGTGCCGCAAAGGTCGGGGAGAAGCCCAACAACAGGGCGACGACGATGGTCGTGCCCGATCGGGAGATCCCGGGCGTGATCGCGAGGCCCTGGGCCGTTCCCAGCGCCAGCGCGTGCCACCAGGTCATGCCGGACAGCTCGGTGGTGCCGCCCAGGTTGCGCGACGCGAACAGCAGGGTGCCGGTGATCGCGAAGGTGACGACGAGGACGGCGGGCGTGCTGAACCAGAGGTCGAAGAGGTCCTGGAACAGGACGCCGATGAGGCCGGTCGGGATGGTCGCCAGGATGAGCAGCAGCGCGAGCTTGACCCCCGGTCGCTGCAGCAGGGGCTCCTCTCCGACGAAGGGGGCCTTGACGATGCCGCCGACGTCCTGCCGGTAGAACCACAGCACCGGCAGCAGGGTGCCGACGTGGAGGACCAGGTCGAACAGCACGTGGTCGCCGCTGACGTGCACGAACTGCTGGAAGAGCACCAGGTGGCCCGACGAGGAGACCGGCAGGAACTCGGTCAGCCCCTGGAGCAGGCCGAGGAACCAGGCGCCGAACCAGCTGCTCTCCGCCGCTGCGATCACGGCGCGTCCGTGTCGGTCTCGGGACCAGCGCCCGAGTCGGTGTCCGTCGGGTCGGTCGGTGGGGTCGGCGGGGTCAGCTGACGCACGGGCGGCTTGGGCTTGGGAGGTGCCGCTGCGGCCAGGCGCGCCGTGTGCCGCAGGACCCGGCGGGCGTCGTACTTGTCGAAGCTGGCCTCGAAGCCGGGCATCACGCCGCGCCCCCGCAGCACGACGTCCACGAAGCTGTCGACGTTGTCCTCGGTGACGACGCCCTCGAGACTGGCCACCGGCGAGACCAGGTCATCCGTCGCCGGACCGTCTCCGCGGGCTCCCCCGCCGTGGCAGGCGAGGCAGTGGCGGTCGTACAGCTCCCGCCCGCGGTCCTCGTCGGACAGGCGGCGGTTGCCAGCCGCGAACGCCCACGAGCCGAACACCGTCACCCCGACGGACAGGGTGGCGAGGGCGAGCGACGCGCGAAGCAGCGAGCGGGACAGGAGCGCCTCCATCGACGCAGCGGGTAGCCGGAACGCGCGCCGCTGGCGAGGCAGGGCCCAAACGAAAAGCGCCCACCCGAGCTGGGTGGGCGCTTCGATATGGCGGGATGGACGGGACTCGAACCCGCGACCTCCGGCGTGACAGGCCGGCGTTATAACCGACTTAACTACCACCCCACTGAACACTCATGGGCGGAACAGGAATCGAACCTGCAACCACCGGTTTGTAAGACCGGCGCTCTCCCATTGAGCTATCCGCCCGAACCCCTCGGCTCGGGCCCCCGCTATCTACTGTACCCCCCAGGGGGCGTCAAGGAGCAGAGGCAGACTTTTCGTCCTGCTTCGAGTAGGTGCCGAACAGCTTCGCCACACCTGACGTTGCAAGCGCTTCCTTGAGGACTCGGTCCATGTGGTCCACCGGGATCACCTCCAGGGCGTCCAGGATGTACGCGGGCACGTCCTCCAGGTCCTTCACGTTCTTCTTCGGGATGAGCACCCGTGCGATCCCACGGCGGTGGGCGGCCAGCAGCTTCTCCTTGAGCCCGCCGATGGGCAGGACCCGCCCGCGCAGGGACAGCTCCCCGGTCATCGCGGTGTCCAGGCGGACCGGCAGCCCCGTCAGCGCGCTGACCATGGCCACGGTCATGGCGATGCCGGCGCTGGGCCCGTCGATGCCGAAGGTGCCCGGGTAGTGGATGTGGAAGTCGGTCTTGTCGTAGAAGTCGACCTCGATGCCCAGGGCCTCGGCGCGGGAGCGCACGTAGGTGAACACCGCCGAGGAGGACTCCTTGAGGTGGTCTCCGGGCTTGCCGGTCAGCTTGAGCTCGCCCTTGCCGGGCACGGCCGCGACCTCGATGTCGAGCACGCTGCCGCCGACCTGGTTGTAGGCGAGCCCCTTGACGAAGCCCACGGCCTCGGTGCCCTCCTCCAGGTCCGGGTCGAAGCGCCGGGCGCCGAGCACCTTGGACAGGTTGGCGGTCGTGACCTTCACGCCCTCCTCGCGGCCCTTGGAGACCACCCGCCGGGCGACCTTGCGGCACATCTTGGCGACCTGCCGCTCCAGCTCGCGGACGCCAGCCTCGCGGGTCCAGCCGTGCACCATGTCCAGCAGCGCCTTGTCGGAGACGACCACGTCGCCCTCGTGCAGACCGTGCAGCTCACGCTGCTTGGGCACCAGGTAGCGCTTGGCGATCTGCAGCTTCTCCCGGTCGGTGTAGCCGGACAGGTGGATGATCTCGAGACGGTCGAGCAGCGGCAGCGGGATGCCCTGCAGGGCGTTCGCCGTGCAGATGAACGTCACCCGGGACAGGTCGTAGTCCATGTCCAGGTAGTGGTCGCCGAACGCCTCGTTCTGCTCGGGATCGAGCACCTCGAGCAGGGCGCTGGCGGGGTCGCCACGGAAGTCGGACGACATCTTGTCGATCTCGTCGAGCAGGAGCACCGGATCGACCGTGCCGGCCCGACGCATCGCGTGCAGGATCTTGCCGGGCATCGCCCCGATGTAGGTCCGCCGGTGGCCACGGATCTCGGCCTCGTCGCGGACGCCGCCCAGAGCGATGCGCACGAAGGGGCGGCCGGTGGCCCGGGCGATGGATCGAGCGAGCGAGGTCTTGCCGACGCCGGGAGGTCCGACGAGGCAGAGGATGGGCCCGCGCATGCGGTCCACGAGGGCCTCGACGGCGAGGTACTCGAGGATGCGCTCCTTGATCTTGCCCAGGCCGTAGTGATCCTCGTCGAGCACGGTGGCGGCGACGTCGAGGTCCGGCTCGGTGGCGCTGATCTCGGTCCAGGGCAGGTCGAGGATGGTGTCGAGGTAGTTGCGCAGGACGGTCGCCTCGGCGCTCATGCCGTTCATCTGCGAGAGCTTGCGCAGCTCCTTCTCGGCGCGGTCGCGGACGTGCTCGGGCAGGTCCTTCTCGGCGACAGCCTGGAGCAGGTCCTCCATCTCGCCGCGCCCGTCGCGATCGCCGAGCTCGCGCTGGATGTCCTTCATCTGCTGGTGCAGGGCGTTCTCACGCTCGTGGTGCTCCGCTTCCTTCTTGATGCGGTGCTTGAGCTTGCGCTCCACCTGCAGGAACTCGATCTCGGTGAGCAGCGCGCGGTAGACGCGCTCGAGGCGCTTGCCCACCTCGATGGTCTCGAGCAGCTCCTGCTTCTCGGCGACCTTGAGCGAGCGGAGGTTCTCGATCAGCGTGTCGGCGAGCTGATCGGCGTCCTCCATGGCGTTGACCGCCAGCACCATCTCCGCAGGCACGTCGCGGTTGTGCTTCTGGTAGGTCTCGAACGTGGTCTTGACGGTGCGGACGAGGTGCTGGACCTCCCGCGATGCCTCCTGCGTCGGGAACGTCTCCAGCGCGACCTCGAGGAACGGATCCTGCGACAGCCACTCGGTGATCTTCGCCCTCCGACGCCCGGAGACGACGACCTTGAGGTTGCCGTCGGGCAGGTGCAGGGTCTGCTCGATCCTGGCGATCGTACCGACCTCGTACACGTCGTCCGCGCCGGGGAGCTCGCGATCGCTGGAGCGCTGGGTCACGAGGAAGATCAGCCGATCCCGCGAGTTGGCCTCCTGCACCGCAGCCACCGAGCGCGGCCTCCCGACGAGCAGCGACATGTGCACGTGGGGGAGGACCACGACCTCCTTCAGCGGCATCATCGGCATGCCACCTCGGGAATCGTCACCACCGCGGCGATCACGGAAGAACATCGGGGCTCCCAGGGGAACAGGGCCTGCTCTGGCGTAACGGTAGGGGGCGCGTCGGTCGACTGAGCGGAAGCGCGCAGGAAGTCCAGGTCACACCCTCACGCTGGACATGGAGGCCCACGTGGGGACGGGTGTTCACTCGGGGCGCGCGACCTCGAGGCCCCGGCGCGCGCCGGGCGGGGCGGGCACCACCACTCGTCCTTCGGCGTGGCCAGCCGGATCTGTAGTGGCGAGGCCGATCTCTGCGAGGCCGGCCGCGCTCCCCGCGAACAGCTCGGCCGGCGTCCGGGCGCCAGCGTCCCGTGCGCGCTCGAAAGCCTGTTTCCAGGCTGTGAACAGCGTGTCCACTTCCGCGCCTGGGTGGCCGTGCCAGCCCATGCCGCGGGGGAGATAGGGGGTGAGGGCGCGGGGGGCGAAGCCGCTGCGGGCGGGGTCGGAGACGAAGACGAGCGCGTCGGGCACGAGGCCATCCGCGGTGCGTTGGAAGACGCGGAACACCCCGCGGTCGCCGTGGCGATCGGTCGTGCCCTCGACGAGCAGCCCGCCGGGACGCAGCCAGCGCCCCATCGCGAGCAGCGCGTCGGGCACTGCGTCGAGCTTGTACTGGCGCAGCAGGTTGGCGGCGCGGACCAGGTCCACGGGCGGCAGATCGGCGTCGAACCCGCCAACGAAGCCGTGCAGCCCGGGCTCGTCGAGGTCGCAGAGCGCCTGCACCCGGGCCGGGTCGAGGTCGAGTCCGGTGGTGCGGCCGCGGCGACCCAGGGCGACGTGGAGCTCCAGCGTGGTGCGCGGGGACGAGCCGATGCCGACGTCGACGACGTCCGGGGCAGCGATCCCGGCGAGCCGCCCGACCAGCAGCGGGTCGAGGAGCCGGAAGCGACCAGGCTGGGTCTTGCCGCGGGTGGGGCGCGAGAGGGAGCGGGACATCGGGTGCGGGTAGCCGTCCGGAGGTGGGTACGCGAGTTAGTGAGTGAGGACTCATGTCGCCTGAACGCACCAATTTGACAGGTCGGAACTGGCGTACCAGATTGCCGCCATGGAAGCCCGGGGGGGACCATGAGTGGGTACGCGCAGCGCAGCAGCCGGGGGGAGTCCCCGCCGGTGACGTCGTCGAGGGCGTCTACGGCGTCCACAGCGGCAGCGGAGCCGTGGTTCGACCCGGGACCGTGGTTCGAACCGCCGTGTGAGGCGCCGTTCGTGTGCGAGGACTCCGCGAGCAAGACGCCCGTGCTGGACGCGCTGGCCCTGCAGGACGGCTACCTCGAGCCCCGGGACGCGCAGAGCACGACGGAGCGCTGGCTGGACGGCACCCACGGCAATCGCTGGAGCGGGCTGCCCCCTGCCGCCCGCTTCGACGCCGGGCGCCAGGACTGGCAGGCCCAGCAGGATCCTTGGCTGGCGGATCCCAAGGGCTCGGTCAGCGGCGGCCGCGGCGGAGGGGTCGCCGGCACCCAGGTCAGCCGCCGGGACTTCATCCCCGCCGAGGCAGCGCCAGGTCAGGTGCAGGAGGTCGCGCCCGGCTGGACGGCGGGCGCATCCATCAGCGCGGACGGACGCGGCTGGCGCGGAACCGGTGAGATCGGGCGTTCCCGGAGCAACGTCGCCGGAGACGGCGGCAGCACCAGCGGCACGTTCGCCTACGGCACGGACGGGGTCGCGGTCGGTGGCAAGCACCTCGCCAGGCACGACGGCGGGGACCTCACGTCCAGCGCTGGGGTCGGCTGGGGACAGCAGGGTCTGACCGTGAAGGGCTCCAGCCTGGCCATGGGCAAGAAGACCGCCACGGCCACTCTGGGCGACCCCAGTGCCGGCCTGCATGACCACCGGCAGCTGGGCGCGGGGACCCGCATGCAGGCCTCGGCGATGGTCAGCTCCAGCGCCACCGGGGACATCGCCACCCGTCCGCCGATCCGCATGGGCGACCGCTGGGCCGTGCCGTACACCGTGAGCGCATCCCTCGGTCCGACGGTCGCGGGCTCACTCGGCTTCGAGGGGCTCGAGAGCGGCGGCGCCCAGACCCTCGGCGGCATGCCCGGCGCGCAAGGCAGCGGCGTCGGCGCCAAGGTCGGCGCGTCGCTGGGCGCCTCGCTGACCGGGCGGCTCGAGGGCGTGAAGCTGTTCGAAGACGAGGCCGCAGCCCGCGCGTTCCACCTCCTGCCGGACCCCGCCCTGCTCTCGACCCCCGCCCTGTCGGCGGACGGCGCACAGGAGATGGCCGCGGGGGAGCGCACCCGAGTCGAGGTGGGCGCACGCGGCAGCCTGGGCGTCTCCGGGGAGGGCACGGGCGGCCCCAGCGTGTCGCTTGGCGCGCAGGGGGGCGGGGCGGCAGGGCTGGAGGTCGAGCGCCTGGACGACCGCTGGTTCGCCGTCACCCGCGACCTGTCCGCAGACGCGTCCGCGTACGGCGGCCTGGGGGCGCCGGGCCTCGACGTGAGCGGGGTCGCCAGCGTGGGCGGGCGCAGCGCCTCCACCTGGCGGGTCGACCTGTCCAGCAAGGCGGGCAAGGCCGCGTACGAGACGCTCGTGTCCGGGGGCACGCCCGAGCCCGGACCCGGCGTTCAACCGCCGCTACACGCGACCGCCCTGACCGACGGCAAGCACGTGGGTGTCGGCCTGCCCGGCCTCGACTTCCAGGTGGGTGGGCAGTCCACGGACCTCGAGGTCGACAAGCCCGATGGCACGCGCATCCTCCGGGAGGAGGGCTGGGAGACCCAGTCCGTCCAGGCCTGGCGCTGGCTGCAGTCCTGGGTGACCTCGGTGGACTCGGCGGTGGGCCTCGGGGCCCAGACCAAGTTCGATGTCGGCGGGGACGAGCGGGACAGCCAGGTCCTGCTGCTCGGCCGCACCGCCAGCAACGACGCTCGACAGAACCGGGAGGCGCTGGGTCGGGCGGCGGGCGTGACCGACTACACGACCGGCACCCCCGGGCGGTCGACGCCAGGCCAGTGGTCGGTCCAGACCCAGTTCGGTCCGGACAGCCTCGATACCGTCGCCCGCGCCGTCCAGGCGGAGCGCTGGGACCCGGACGACAACAAGCAGCTCACCGCCGACCAGCGCCGGTTCATCGTGGCCCTGCGCGGGGCCGGCACCGACCGCGCCGCCCAGCGCCAGGCGGTGCAGGACTACGGCGAGGCAGGTCCCGACACCGTGTCCCTGATGCGGAGCCTGCTGGGCAAGCGCGGAGCCAGCTTCGTCGCGCTGGAGGGCAGCGAGACGTGGACTGGGGTGGAGGGGTATGAGGCGGCCGTAGCAGTCCTCGAAACTGAAGAAGAGAAGGTCGATACCGGTGGAACCGCTGACGTCGAGAACCTGCACGAACAGCTCCGTCTACAGCGTGTCCGGCTGCACGACCTGACGGACTACGGCAGCTACGGCGACGTCCCGCAGTCGCTCCGGCTTGAGGAGATCGATCGCACCGAAGGCCTGATCAGGAGACTGGAGTCTCTGCTGGGACGAGCCGGCCAGGACATGGGGCGTACGTCGCCGACGACGAGCTCGTCGACACTGGCGGCGGACATTCAAGACGCCCGAAACAGGATGGACTCTGCCTATGCCGAAGCTCGCGAGTCACGAGACCTGCACGGCGTAGGGTGGGAGGGCGTTGGCAAGCCGTGGCACGAGCTGGCCAAGGTGAGCGTGCTGGGCATCGTCGACTTGGACGGTCCTTCCGCCCGCCAATACGAGGAAGCGGAGCGGTACTTCTCGTCAGCAGAGTCTGCTCGGCGTCGGGGGGTGACGCTCGAGCGCACGCTCAACAACCTGTACAAGTCCCGCGAGGTCGAGAGGGTAGCGCTGGTTCAGCACACAATGCTGCGTGCGTTCGACCACGGCGGCGACCTATTCGAGAGGGCCAAGATGGTCTACGACTCCATCGAAGCAGATCACCCGGAGCTGTTCCCTTGACGCCGAAACCGATGCTATGGCCCGCGTTCGCGGTGCTGGTGGCTTGCTCCGCGAGTACCCGCAGTGAACAAGAGGCACCCACTGACGAAGCGCTTCGGCGGGCCTGCTCTCCCGCGGACGTTTCAGAGACCCCTGACTGGGACTCATGTGCGACCCTCGCGACACGCCTGCTCGGCGCCGGGCGCGTAGCCGATGCGATGGACCCTCTTCGCATCGCATGCGGCGAGCACAACCAGATGTGCGTGCAGTCCGGCGTCATCTACCTCCAAGGCGCCCCTGGGGTTCCTCCCGACCACGACAAGGCCTGGAGCTTCATGGCCCGTTCCTACGGCGGGGCAAACCCGGATTACGACGGAGCCGCGTGGCTCACGTTGCGCGACCTGACGAAGGAGGACCAGACGTTCGCCTACCGCAGGGTGCCGCTAGAACACGGGATGGACACAGCCTGCCGATACGGCCACTCCGGCTGGCCCTGCTTCAACTACGGCGTTGCCCTGACCTGCGGCTTCCTCGGGGAGCCTGACGTCAAGCACGCCAGGAACGTGCTCCAGCG
>MDTC01123630.1_pt1 | contig 31449 bp, 22 predicted proteins | sample 811181 | NCBI WGS metagenome assembly MDTC01 (sample SAMN05326644, study PRJNA326480) | marine metagenome | isolation source: seawater | place: Pacific Ocean: North | collected 2011
AACCAGTTCGAAAAGGTCTCACCAGAGGATGTTGTCCCATAGGTGTCGTGGTTGTCCTGGACGGTCCGTGTGCCGTTGATCATCACGGTGTTACTCCCCCAGTCGGTCGAGGTCACCCCGCTGAGATTGACCCCGTCGGAGTATGCATACCTCGTGAGATCACCCGAGTCCAACCCAGATATCTGGCTGTTGCCGCTGTACGCCTCTATCTCCAGCACCCGGGACTGGCGATCGCTCCCCGACGGCTTCACGTGAGCGTCAAATGTCCTGTAGACGTCTATGACATCCACGGGTATAGCCGCCGCGCCCGATGGGGCGGGGGGGGATGATAGCTTCGTACCTTGCCAGTACTTCAGACGCGGTTAAATACGTAGTATCTCCCAGCATCTGTAGCAGTCTCGTCGTTCAGGGCGGCTGCTCCCACCATGACGGACCCATCTTGAGAAATGTCATCCAGACCAAAATACTCACCGAGTTGCTGAGCGGGTACATCTTCTGTGAGTGTAAAGGTGGAACCCAAACGGGTTATAACGTACCCCCGCCCCGTTGATGCAGTACCAGATTCACTGTTTCCGCTTGCCCTGCCAATCACCGTTTTCCCATCACCCGATATGGCAGTCCTCCACCCAAGTTGCTCACCCGTCTGCTGACCATATATGGTGGATGCCACGGACCACGTGGACTGGCTACCAGTAAATACCATGAGTATTCCATCACCGCTGCTTCCGTACCTCCACCCACCACCCACGATGGTTTCACCTGCGTCATCTATATCCACATCCCAACCAAACAGAGAGAGGTCATAGCCTGAGGGACCACTCAACGCCGCCCTCTGCCCCCACGTACCACTCTGTTTCGTGAACACTCGGATCTGCCCCACCCGGTTCACCCCATCCGAGTGCAGGATTACACCGGCTACAAAGACATCTCCCACCTCATTCAGGGATACGGACTCTCCTAGATTTTCAGACCCAGAACCAGATGCGGTAAAGGTCTGAGTCCACGACGATCCGGAGTATTCAAAGACCCTGACGCCCCCAGGGTAAGGGGAACCCCCCTCCTCCGCATTTCCCAGAACCACGATATCACCAGCGCCGTTTATGGCAAGCGAAGACTCGCTGCTACTATTGTGAGTTACCTGATCCCTACGAGACCAAGTTCCACCGGACAACTCGTGGATCTCAAACTGCCGGGTGCCATTTCCCAGTCTGTTACTCGTAACGAAGATGGTGCCATCGCTGTTGATGTCATTTGCGACAGCCATGTTCGCCCCAATATTAAACCCCTCTATGCCATATTGCGAAGTCCAGGTGCCATTGACCTTTGTAAAAATCTCCACCCTCCCGCGATACAAAGGTGGTCCGCGAGCTGACGGCAACAGGAGGGTCGTGCCGTCCCTAGAAATCCTAGAGAGCGAGTCGCTCGCCTTGTAGGTGGTGTTGAATGCGGGGATGTCCGCATCCAGGATGGTGGTGCGTGTATCTTCTTCGGACTCTGCCACTACAGTTTTCTTTTTATTCAACGCATGAAATAATGATATGAACATCTTGTAATCACCTAAGAGAAAACAGACACCGAAAAATGCATGTTCCCCGTCAGCTTCAACCCTGCCACAATACATGTCTCAGTCGTCTGGACGTTGGCGGGTTCGTCAAAGTTTGACTTGTTTGTGGCACCCCCAGTGGAGATCTGAACGTTGGACCCCGAGACGTTCGTGATGCTCACGGCAACCTGATCACCGTTGTTGATGTTGGATCCGGCAGCAATCTCCGTGATATCCACAGACGCCTCGTAGTGGTGGACGCTGTAGGTCCTCTGGAACCCGTCGACCGTCAGGACCCCGGCTGAAAATGCAGGGGTCTCCACAGCTCGGGTGAGCTTGATGGAGTCCACCTCGACCCCACCACCCGCCAAATCAGTAGCACCTGTAATCGCATAGTTCAGCCCACTTCCAGTGATGATCGATGAACCATCTTGGAATGTGATACCCTTTGCCGATGTTGTGAATTTCATTTCCGCATCATTCACGAGGATTGTCTCCGTAGAGTTGTCGTAGGTGAAACTCATTACTCTATAATTACTAGAGAGTTAAATATTTGCGATGATGAAGCAGAGGAGTTCAGGGTAGTTCACATGGTAGGCAAAGGTGCGGGAGACCTCGGGGTAATTTAGGGGGTGTTCGATGTGCGTCCACTCGCCTGCAATACCAGAGGGTGGATCTTCATTCACCACGTGTTCTCCAGTATCCACATTGTAGTAATACCTCTCGATGATGGTGTCAGTGGCATTGTCGTGATATACAGCGGTCTCGGACCACAGGGAGTACCTGTGAGCGTCCAGACCCTCCTCCTGGAATGCACTTTCCACATCCTGAGCAATCACACCAGAATGTAAACGGGCATCGTCGCCCCTAATGGCAACCCTGTCACGATATCGGAACTTCTTCATGAGGTTTTTGATCCTGACTGCCACCCGAGCCTCGGCAGCCGTGAAGTCCTCCTCATCCTGCTTGAGGTTCCTGTCGGACGACACGAGAGACCCCGAGTAGTAGAAGTTTTGCCACTGGTTGGTTGTTCCTCCCAGGTTTATGGTTCCGTTTGGAGTACCTCCGTCATAGTCTGATGGGTACACTGCATTAAGCGTGAAGTGGATTCCACCACCCGCAGGACCTGAGAATACCCTGTATACAGAGCCGCCATTATGAACAACCGTGTTGCTGGTGCTGCTACCACCCACACGTATAGACGCCCCTGCCGTGTCAGTCCTCATCCTCACTGTATCCGTATCACCTGTAATGCTGTTGGTGCCACTGGATGCCTTCACACTCAGGTCCTGACCTTCATTGCAAATGGAATAGTAGTACAGGGGTGCGGTGTTTCCCTGGTAGATGCGGATGTCACCACCCGAATAGTTGCCATAATCATCCCTCATGACGTGAATGCACCCGTCAACCGTCAAGTTGGCACCCATGAATGCGTTCCCACTCACGCACAGGTTGCTCCCCGACCCGAGTGTGTTGGTCCCCACCACCACCTGGGTCCTCGATATCAACGAGTTGACATTCACGTACCCCGTGGTCTGCATGGACCAGGTGTTGTCGATGGTGACCACGCTGGTTGCGGTGTTCCCGCGGATAACCACGTTGTTCAGGTCGATCCCCAGACCGCTCGCCGCTGGGGTGCTCTGTTCGTTGAAGACGATCATATCCGTCACGAGGTTGCTGTGGGTGTTTCCACCCACGAGAACGTTCTGGGTGAAGTGGACGTTCCCATCCGAAGCGACATTCATCGCCACGGTATTCGTGAGGGCTGAGACTGGAATGACGTTCAGAGAAAGTTCGTTGCCCTGGGTGTTCTCCAGGCGGAACTCGGCCTCCGAACCGCTCCCGGGGTGGGTGAAGCGGATGCGACCGTCCTCGTGGTGGGCGTCTCTCAAGTGGACATCAAACACGTAGAGGTCGGAGGTGGTCATCTCCACGTTGCCGTTGCTGAAGACCACGTTGCCCGAGATGTCCAGGAACTCCGAGGGGTATCCCGACTGACTCGAGGTGTTCCACGCGACGTTGGAGACGCTCGAGAGTTTTCCCGATGCGTTGGGGAAGGTGAACTGACTCGAGGATGTCAGACCGCTGTAGACGACGTTGGTGGCGTCGCCGTATAGACCGCTGGCAATCACGTTGCCAACAGTCATGATGTTGCCAGTGGTGTGAACGTTACCAGTCACGTGGAGGTTCGTGTGGTTGTCAACCAGTGACCCGATCGAGACGTTACCCTGGGCCGCCAGAGCCATTGAGTTGCCCTCCAACTGGATGGTGTTTGTCGCAGAGTTGCCTAGCTCCACAATCTCCTGGAGGGTCGAGGCGCTCGAGATGCCCACCAGAGCCGAACCGTTGCCGTACAGGTGGGAGGCGTACAGGTTGCCCGAGAGTTCCATGGAGGCGTTCGAGGAGTGGACGTTAATACCCAACACCGTCACAACCTCTGAGGTCTGAACGTTGTGGGTGAGCATCTTGTTGAACTGGTCAGCATCGTCGTTCCTTATGGGGTTGATATACAGGGAGTCCACGGCGCTCGAATCCAGGGTTGAACCCGACGCATTCAGGATTATGGTTTTATCGTGAATAGTCCCGTTGCCCGCCTGGAAACCGATAGCAATAGAGTGCTCACCCTGGGGGTTCGTAACACCCTGACCGGCCCCGTACCCCACGGCGACCGCCCCCCGCCCCTGGTCATTCTTACCAGCCTCCGCGCCGATAGCCACCGCAACGGCTTCCTGGTTGCTGTTACCCGCGGAGGACCCGATGGCAACCGAGTCCGAACCCTGTGCGTTGTTGCCCGCATACGAACCGATCGCAACCGAATCGGATGACTGGTTGCAACGACCAGCCTCTAAACCGATAGCCACGGACAACGTATCCTGGTCCAGGGCACCCGCCAATTTGCCGATGGCAATGGAACCGCACCCCTGGGAGGTCTTGCCAGCCCTGTAGCCAATGCCCACCTGCCCCCTACCGGTGTTGGTAGACACAGCGTTGCTGGCAGCGAGACCAGCCTCGAAACCGATGTGGACCGCCTCCTGAGCCTGGTTGCTCTCGCCAGCCAGGTAGCCGATAGCCACCGCTGCGGTGTTCTGCTTGTGGTTGCCAGCCCCACGGCCGATCGCAACGCTGTAGGACATCTGATGGGTCTTGGCGGCGTCGAAGCCGATAGCCACCGCCGAGGTGTTCTGGAAGTCCCTACCGGCGTCCCCACCGATAGCAATGCTGTAGGAGTCCTGGTAGTTGATGGCGGCACTCTGGCCCAGGGCAACCGACGCGGAGCCCTGCCCGCTGCGACCCGCCTGGTAGCCCACCGCAACCGAACCGGCGTTCTGGAAGTCCTGACCCGCCAGGTAGCCCACAGAGATGGCGTAGGCGTTCTGGGTGCTCTCACCCGCCTGGCGACCCAAGGCAATCGCAAAGGTGTTCTGCTGACACATGCCAGCATCATACCCGATCGCAATTGCCGAGGCGTTCTGCTGACACATGCCAGCCTCATACCCGATTGCCACCGCTGCGGTGTTCTGAGCAAATTTACCCGCCGAGTACCCCACCGCCACCGAACGGCTGTTCTGGTTTGAGTTACCCGCCGAGTACCCCACAGCCACGGACTGGGTGTTCTGCTGACACCTACCAGCCTCCGCGCCCAGAGCCACGGCGTATGACCCCTGACTCGTATGCCCCGTGTTAAAGCCTATAGAGACCGAAGCGGAGGCCTGGCTGGTCCGCGCCGCCTGGTTTCCGATCGCTACCGAACGGGCACCCTGTTCGTCGCGACCCGCACTTTTCCCAATTGCCACCGCCCCCGAACCAACGCCGCTGTTAGCGTTGGCTGCAAAGCCACCGATCGCCACCGCATCGTTGCGGGAATTGCTCCCTGCCTGCGCACCTATAGAGATGGTGTGGCTTCCCATACCACCCGCCGACTGACCCAGTGCAAGGGATGCCGACCCCTGTGCCTGAGTTTCCTGCCCGATTGCCATACTCGGACCCATACAATCTATGACGCAGTTGCCACTCATGTAGATCATCCTCTTCTGGGTGGTATCGTCGTCACCCAGAGACACGTATGCCCGAGGGATCGGCTCGGAGTTTGCAATCCCGATGTTCCCCGTGGTGGTAAATGCCGTGGGGGAGGTGATGAACTGGATGTTGCTCGTGAAGACGTTTCCGTTGTTGGCAACATTCTGGAGGGTGTCGATGGTACTCAGGTTGGTTAACGCACCGCCGTCGCCGAAGAAGAGGTCGCCAGCCGTTACGTTCCCCGAAGCCGCGAGGTTTGTCGCAGATACCGTGTTGGTCACGACGACGTTGCCAGTCACGTGGAGGTTCGTGTGATTGTCAACCAATGAACCAACCGACACGTTCCCCTGGGCTGCCAGAGCCATGGAGTTGCCCTCCAACTGGATGGTGTTTGTCGCAGAGTTGCCCAGCTCCACAATCTCCTGGAGGGTCGAGGCGGTCGAGATGCCCGTCAGAGCCGAACCGTTGCCGTACAGGTGGGAGGCGTATATGTTGCCCGAGAGTTCCATTGAGGCGTTCGAGGAGTGGACGTTAATGCCCAACACCGTCACAACCTCTGAGGTCTGAACGTTGTGGGTGAGCATCTTGTTGAACTGGTCAACGTTGTCGTTCCGGATGGGGTTGATATACAAGGAGTTCGCGGCTCCCGAGTCCAGGGTTGAACCCGTCGCATTCAGGATTATGGTTTGCTCGTGAATAGTCCCCTTGCCCGCCTGAAAACCAATCGCAATAGAGTGTTCACCCTGGGGGTTCGTAACACCCTGACCGGCCCCGTACCCCACGGCGACCGCCCCCCGCCCTTGGTCAATCCGACCAGCCTCCGCGCCCACCGCGACCGCGTCGGCTTCCTGGTTGCTGTGACCCGCGGAGGACCCGATGGCAACCGAGTCCGAACCCTGCTCGCTGCTGCCCGCCGATGCACCGATCGCCACGGTCTTTGTCGCTTGGCTCGTCTGACCCGCCAAGGCGCCCACAGCAACCGTCAGGGCCGCCGAAGCACCCGCGCGGTCGCCGATAGCCACGGACTGGGCTCCCGGAGAGTTGTCGACACCGATAGCGATGCTGGGGGTCGCCTTGGAAAGGATAACCACACCGGCGGCATCTGCGTGGGTCATGTGGATCGCGTTGGTCTCAACGGCATTCGAAGCAAACACGTTGCCCACAACATGCACATTGGCGTGGGCCGCCGCCGTGTTGATACCGAACATTGCGTGGGACGGCGAGATGAGGTTTGATGTTCCGGCGAAGTGGATTTCGTTGGTCGTCAGGGTGTTCCCGTTGTTCACAACGTTCTGGAGACTATCAATGGAAGTGACGTTCGTAAGCACCCCACCGTCGCCGAAGAAGAGGTCGCCAGCCACCACATTGGTCTCCGTTGTGAGGTTTCCCGTGATGTGAACATTACCAGTCACATGGAGATTGGTGGACTTGTCGGCCAGAGAACCGATTGAAACGTTCCCCTGTGCTGCCAGAGCCATCGAGTTGCCCTCCAACTGGATGGTATTATTTGACGTGTTCCCGCCCTCCACAATCCCCTGGAGGGTGGAGGCAAAAGACACCCCCGCAATGTTGGACCCGTCGCCGTGCAAAAACGCAGCAAAAACGTTTCCAGTAGCCTTCAAGTCACCAAGCACATCTACATCCAGATGAGAATCCTTGGGTTCCAAAGTGGAATTCTCGATGCTTGAATTGTCAGTGCGCCCCAGAACGAGATGCTCCTGATGTGCACTGGATGCCTCACTGGTGAGAACAGCCATCATCACATTTCCCCCAGTGCTCCTGTTCAGGAGGAGACCCGATGTCACCGCGGCGGAATCCCTATTGAATGCCGAGATGGGATCAACGACCGTGAAATTCTCGGTATCTACGGATGTCGTGTTCCCCGTCACCTGCAAGTTTGTGACTACAAGGTTGCCAGTCAGGGATAGGACATTGGTGTCGTAGTCCCACGTGACCCCGGGCATCCCATTGCTCTCGCCAGCCACCCGGGAAAACAGGAGTTCGTTGGCGGCCGAATTTGCAACATTCGTCACGTTGGATCCGTCGCCGTGAAAGTATGCCGCCACAACGTTCCCGGCAACCTCAACGTTAGTCGTAGCCACCAGGTTTCCCACGGTCATGGTGCTGTCGTAGGTGTTCGCCTGCTCCGAGACGTTCTGGAGGTCTTGGAGGTAGATGGGGGTGTCTGTCAGGGCTGTGATCCGCCCGTCAGTGACCGTAACTGCCACAATCTTCTTGTCGTCACCGTAAGAGCCATCCGCCACGTTGGTGGTGCTGACCAAGTGCGCTGCATTTCCGATGAACTGAAGGGCTTCGACGTTACCGGATGCCCTCACACCCAGTTCGGCGTGAGTCAGGATTACCGAGGAGTCGTAGGTGTTCGCCTGCTCCGAGACGTTCTGCAGGTCCTGAAGGTAGATGGGGGTGTCTGTCAGGGCTGTGATCCTCCCATCGGCGACTGTGACTGCCACAATGTTCTTGTCGTCGCCGTAAGAGCCATCTGCCACATTAGTGGTGCTGACCAAATGGGCTGCGTTGCCGATGAACTGGAGGGCTTCGACGTTACCAGATGCCCTCACACCCAGTTCGGCGTGAGTCAGGATTACCGAGGAGTCGTAGGTGTTCGCCTGCTCCGAGACGTTCTGCAGGTCCTGGAGGTAGATGGGGGTGTCTGTCAGGGCTGTGATCCTCCCATCGGCGACTGTGACTGCCACCATGTTGGTTGAATCGCCATAAGAGCCATCCGCCACGTTGGTGGTGCTGACCAAATGCGAGGCGTTACCCAGAAACTGGATGGCCTCGACGTTGTGGGTTGCCACCAGGTTTCCCACGGTCATGGTGCTGTCGTAGGTGTTCGCCTGCTCCCCGACGTTCTGCAGGTCTTGGAGGTAGATGGGGGTGTCTGTCAGCTCCGTAATCCTCCCGTCGGTGATTGTGACTACCACGATGTTCTTATCGTCACCATAAGAGCCATCTGCCACATCGGTGGTTGAGGTGAGACCTGAGCCGTTACTCACCACATTGGTACTCACCACATTGGTACTCACCACAATGGTACTCGCCACATTGGTGCTAAGAACGTTGGTGACGGTGATGGCGCTGTCGTACCCATTCCCTTTCTCGCATATAGTCTGGAGGGTGTCAATGGAAGTGACGTTCGTAAGCATCCCGCCGTCGCCGTGGAACAGATCACCCGCCACCACGTTATTCTCTGTGGTGAGGTTCCCCGTGCTGTGAATATTGCCAGTCACGTGAAGATTGGTGGAGTTGTCGGCAAGTGATCCAATCGAGACGTTCCCTTGAGCCGCCAGAGCCATGGAGTTGCCATCCAACTGGATGGTGTTTGTTGACGTGTTCCCGCCCTCCACAATCGCCTGCAGGGTGGAAGCAATCGCCGTCAGGTTGGAACCGTCGCCGTGGAAGTACGCCGCCACGATATTGGTCTCGGAGGTGATGTTGCCGTTGCTGTGGATGTTCCCTGTCACGTGGAGGTTGGTGTGATTGTCCGCCAGAGAACCGAACGAGACGTTCCCCTGGGTCGCCAGAGCCATCGAGTTGCCCTCCAACTGGATGGTGTTTGACGTCGCATTTCCGTTTGATACGACACCACCAAGAGTACCTATTTGAGTGACGGTATTGATAAATGTCCCATCGACAAATCTAATACCCGTGCCCAAAGAGGTGAACTGTAAATCGGCGTCATTTATATAGATCTCATCTGGACCACCAGAGAAGCTCATGGGCTAGTTACTATTCACTACGATAAAATTTATGCCGAAAACGGCTACACAATCTTGAGTATCCCACCATCGTTGTAGACATCGCCCGTGGTAAGCCCAGCGCTGCTTGTTGGAAGCCCGGTGAGTTTGAGAGATGTCGCCTTCACAGCTCCCGTCACCACCAACTTCTCATCTGCCGTTGCAACGGAAGACCCTATTCCCACGTTCCCACTGTCTTTCATAATGACCATCTGGGCCGTCATCGCACCGCCTTCTGGTACGGTGTTGAAGGCGAGACGCTCCTCGCTGGAGGTGGCACTGTCGATATTCTGGATAACAAAGTCCGTCTCGGCGCTAGGGAGTTTAAATATCAATGCGTTACCTCCAGCAATCGTTAGATCCAATCCAGATGTGATGGCACCCGAAGCCGCCACAGTGGCGCAAGAAACTAGCCCACCCGTGGTGATATCCCCGGAGCTGTAAAGGTTACCAGTGACGTGGAGGTTCGTGTGATTGTCGACGTTCGACCCGATGCTCACGTTACCCTCAGCCGCCAGGGAGAAGGTTGTGTCCACTATGTGGATCGCGTTATTGGTCAGGGTGTTGCCAACGTTCACGACGTTCGCGAGGTCCTTGCCCCTGCCAGTAATGGGACTGACTCCACCCAGGTTGAAGTGGATGATGTTGGTCACCAGATTGCTGTAGATGTTCCCAGAGACCTCGATGTTCCCCAGAGATTTGAGGTTCGAGTTGTCGTGGTCGTACGTCAGATTCCCGTGGGTTCCATTCAGGCTAGCCCCATCGGACGTGAAGAGCAGGTCGTTCGGGAGGGCATTTGCGCTCCCCGAGATGTTCGACAGTAAACCACCGTCGCCGTAGAAGGTGTTTGCCCTCACGTTGCTCCCCTCGATCTGGACGTTGCTCCGAAGCACCTCGAGATTTGCAACATCGTAGATCATCACGTTACTCGCAGTCCCCACGGCGTCATCCAGACGCACCGACGACACGTAGAAGCTGTCGACCGCTGTGGTGTCCAGGGCGGCGGTATTGGCATTCAAGACGATGCTCCTGTCGTGCTGACTGCCGTTCCCACCCTGCATGCCGATGGCGATCGACCGAGACCCCTGCCCCGTCTGACCCGCAAAGGCGCCGATGGCGATCGCGCCGTTCATCTGGCTGGTCTGGCCCGCCAGGTGACCCACGGAGACGGAGAAGCTCTCTTGGGCGGAGTTGCCAGAGAGATAGCCGATGGCGGTGTTGAAGTCGCCGGTGTCCCCAGACCCCGCCCCGTATCCGATGGCGATCGCTCGAGTCCCCGTGTTTGCGTAGGCACCCACCTGGACACCCTCCGCTGCTCCAGCCTCCCGAGGACCCACCGAGACCCTATCACCCTGATCGCCAGCGATGACGATATTGTTTGAAAACATGATGCCATCGGTCGCAGTGGTGTCTCCGCCGCCCAGAGTGAGCATGAAGTCGGGGTTGGTATTAAAAAGACCCACGCGTCCCTCGGTTATCAAGGACACCGCGTTGGTCTCGAGCAACATGGTGGAGGAGGTGGCGTTTCCTCTTATCATTACCAGGTGGAGGTTGCTTGCCAGCCCCGTCAAGTTCGAACCGTCGCCGTGAAAGTATGCCGCCGCGATATTGGTCTCGGAGGTGATGTTGCCGTTGCTGTGGATGTTACCGGTCACGTGGAGGTTTGCCCCTTTGGGATCTGTGCTCCCAACCGCCAGCTTCCTGCTGGCCCAGATGAAGTCCGAGGTGGTTCCGTTCGCCACGAGGTTTGTGACCGTCGCGGTGTTTTGCACCAGCAGGTTGGAGGACATCGTGACGTTTTGGGCGGCGGCATTCACATTGATGAACCCCACGCCCGCTCCGTCGTGGATGGCCAGGACTCCGTCCGATGTGTTGGATAGGTGAAACTCGGAGATTGTCACCCTCTGGGACACGTTGATGTTCGAGGAGTAGACGTTGCTCCGAACCCACACGTTGCCACCCACTGCCAGGCGGTGTTGGGGTGCGGTGTTGTTGATGCCGACGTACCCGTTCTCGAAGTAGATGTTGCTCCCGAACACCTCCTTGGTGGTGCTGTTGTAGGCAGTCACAAAGCCCGTCTCGGTGGCCTCGTGGAGCACGTTGCTCACGTGGAAGGCGTTTGCCTTTGTGGCGTTCAGAGTAACCCCGGAGGCGTTGAGGATTATGGAGTTGTCAGCCTGTGAGGTGAGACCCGCCGCCTTACCCACGGCAATTGCGAATGAACCCTGGACGGAATTACCCGCCTGAGCGCCGATAGCGACCGCCCCGCTCCCCTGGTCGAACCTACCAGCGAAGGAACCCGCTGCGAAGGCTTGGGCTCCTTGGGCCACGTTACCCGACTGCACACCCACGGCAATCGCAGCAGACCCCTGATTCTCCGCACCCGCTGCGTACCCGATCGCCACCGCATTCTCCTGCTGCCCCGTGAAGGCAGCCTCGTACCCCACAGCCACCCGGTTCCCCACAGCCCCCGAGGTGGCCGTACCCGCCTTGTACCCCACAGCCACCGTGCGCTTCCCCGCACCTCCGGCGTCCCACCCGATGGCCACCGCCCCGTCACCCAGATCCAGGCTGTTGGTCCCCACGGAGACGATGTTGCCCTCCTGGGTGATGCGGGTGTTCCCGCTCAGGTGGATCATGTTGCTGGTGTAGGGGGTGTCATCCTGCCCAACCACCAGGTGCGCGCCCATGACGGCCACCGCGCCGTTGCTGATACCCACGTTCCCCAGGGTCACGAAGGAGGTCTCGGTGTTGATGAACTGCACGACGTTCGAAGCGGCGTTGCCGATGTTCGAGACCGTCCCAAGACCACCCGAAGGGACGAAGATGTTATCCACGACGCTCAGGCGGCCGTTCAGGATCGTCAGGGTCATGGAGTTGCTCCCGTACTCGTTCGACTCCATGGAGTACGTCCCATCTGGCACGTCCGTGGTGGTGTTCAGGAACAGGCCGTTGCCGTAGATGTTTTGGGTGAAGTGGATGTTCCCCAGGACATCAACCTCGTACTGGGCGGTGGTGTTGCCCACCGACAGGTTGCCGTTCTCGTAGACCAGGTTGCTGACGGTCACCTCCCCGTTCGAGTTCTCGTAGGTCACGAGGTTCGATGTCTTGACCGCCTCGTTGCGCACCGGGGACACGTAGAAGCTCTCGTCCTGCTGGGAGTTCAGGAGCGCCCCAGAGGCGTTGAGGATCACGGTCTTGTCGTGCTGCTCCCTCCCCGCCAGGCGACCCACGGCGATGGAGTACGATCCCTGGCTGTTGCGACCAGCCGATGCGCCGATAGAAATGGCGTGGGCGTTCTGGTCGACCCGCCCAGCCTCGGATCCCACCGCGATAGCCGAAGAACCCTGGTTCGCAGTGGCGGACTCTGAGCCCACCGCGACCGCGTAGTCGCCCTGCCCGGAACGACCCGCCTTCCTCCCCACCGCGGTGGTGTGGCTTCCCTGGTTCGACTTGCCCGCCTCGACACCTACCGCAACCCGGTTGGTCCCGATGGTTCCGCCCAGACTACCCGCGTCGCAGCCCACCACGGTGTTGGAGGAACCCCCGCCTATCAGGATGTCCCCCTCGAAGTACTGGTCCTGCCCGACCTCCAGGGAGTGCAGGGGTTCGGCGTTCGTTGTTCCGACCGCGACGTTTCCTCGGGTCAGGAGGGAGATCTCGGTGTTGGAGAGGACCACGGTGTTGGTGGTGATGTTGCCCCAGTCCGTCACCTGCTGGAGGGTCAGGTTGGTCGAGGGGACGAAGGTGTTGTAGACCTCCGAGATCCGCCCGTCCACCACGGAGATGCTCAGGAGGTTCGAGCCGTACCCGTTCGCCTCAGCCTGCACATACCCGTAGGTGCCATCACCCACATCCGTTGTGCTCACCAGGGTGTTGGCGTTCCCCAGGAAGTAATCCGCCTTGACGTTCCCGCCCACACTCAGGGTCTCCGTGATGTCCGCGACGTCCGTGAGGTTCACCCCGACGTTGGCGTTATAGACCATCACATTCGCCTGCACCAACTCACCCGTGTCTGAGTTGGAGGTAAGGAGACGGCTGATCTGTTCGGATTTGAAACGGATGGGGGCCATGTAGATTGCGTCGGTGGTCTGGGTCTCCAGGGGTTGCCCAGTGGCGTTGATGACCACCGTGTTGGCGTGCTGGGAAGTGGTGGCGGCCTGATAACCGATGGCAACCGAGTTGGCTCCTTGAGCCACATTACCAGCTCCGAAACCGATCGCCACGGCGTTTGCGCTCTGGGCACTCCTACCAGCGTCGTACCCAATGGCAACGGACGCGCTCCCTTGGGAGGTCCTACCCGCAAAGGTGCCGATCGCAACCGAATCCGCCTCCTGAACGCTCCTACCCGCCGAAAAGCCGATAGCCACCGCGCCAGCCCCTTGGTTCTCGCTACCTGCACGGACGCCCAGAGCCATGGCCCTCACCCCCTGGTTGCTCTCGCCCGCCCTGACGCCCACCGCAAACGCCTCATCCCCCTGCACGCTCCTACCCGCCGAAAAGCCGATAGCCACCGCGTCGGCTCCTTGCTGCGCGAGACCAGCCTGGGTACCAACCGCCAGGGATCGAGCATTCTGGGAGTACCTACCAGCCTCCACACCCACGGAGATGGCATCCAACCCCTGGAAGTACTGCCCCGCCTCCGTGCCTATCGACACGGCGTTGGAGTTCTGAGATTGAAACCCAGCGTCCAGACCGATTGCGATTGCGTTGGAGTTCTGGTACTCCCCACCCGCTCGAGTTCCCAGTGAGATCATGCCCGCCAGGGGGGTTGTCAGTTCAGTGGCACCGGCGGTCGCAGCCCCCGCACCGATTCGGACGATTGACCCGTCCGTGTCGATGGTGACGTTCCCAGATATGTAGAGGTTTCCCGAGTACGACTCGTTGCCCAGCGCCAGAGTGTGGTGGGAGTCCACGTTCATGATCCCCGCGGTCCCGTAGGTCACAAAGGAGTTCACGGTGTTTGCAAAGATGATGGTGTTATTGGTGATGTTGCCAAAATCCGCAGTCTGTTGGAGGTTACCAGCGGTCTGGATGACCAGGTTGGAAACGTTTGATATGTACCCGTTGGCATCGACGTTCATAATCACCAGGTTGGCCGACCCGTTGGAGACGTTTGCGTTTCCGTATGTTCCCTCGGCGATCCCCGTCAGGGAGATCATACTTGCCGCATTCCCAAAGTAGTTGGCAGCCACCAGGTTTCCCAAGACCTCGACGGTGATGTTGGCCTCCACATTGGGTTGAATGTCATCCGTACCCGCCCACCCCTTGTGGTACCCGATCACCAGAGTGTTGTCGTACTCGCTAAACTGGTCGGTGATGTAGACCATCCCAACATTACCCTCGTCCATGGGGCGTGAGAAGATCACACCCGTATTCTGTTCCATTGTAGCTTGGTTTCCCAACTCCAGGATCGGATCGGAGATGATCACGTTGTTGGCACCAATCACATTGAAGTCTCCGTGAACGGTCAGATTCTCCGTGATAGTCAGACTGTTGCCGTCTGCGCTGACGCTAATCCCATTTGCCACGGTTCCCGCCCCAGACTCGTTCGAGTACAAGATCCCCATGTACGGAGCGCCAAAGTTGACTCTCGCATTGACCATCTCGGCATCGATGTAGGTACTATATATGGTTGCGCTTTCGATAAACTCCCCGTTAGGCCCAGAACCTGCATTGTACTTGACGTTTGCCAAGTCAGTCAGGTTTCCCTGAGGTCCTATGAACGACGTGGGGATACCAACCTGATTGTCCAATTGAAACATAGAGTGTGGATCCCTCCCGTCATTGGTGATATGAGACATGCTCTGTTAGTATTGGGTGAGATTAAAGTTGTGAAGACGAACAAACGTTCCAAGTAGTGCGCTGACGAACATCTTTCTGACCCACCACGCGCTCATTGCGACGATGAACCAGTTGGCCATCAACGGGACTTGACACGCCCCCAGGGAATCGAGTTCCATCAGGAGAAGGGGGACCTTCCAGAACCTGATGGTGCAGTACACGGACAGCATGACCACCTTGTCCCAGTATCCCCGCGCGGACAGGTTGGTGTAGATGGTCGTGGAACACCCGCTCAATTCCATGAGACCAGCAACCCTCACCCACTGCAGCCCAACGGCATTGCGCTCGAAGAGCATCAGCCAGTAGGCGATAAAGATGGCACAGATGTGATGCGAGATCATCATGACATCCGTATGTCTCCGAATGTCGTACAGCATCCAGGACACGAAGACGCACCAAGTTGGATAGACGTACTCCATCTCCGACAGGTGGTAGATGGCATAGGGGACGATGTAGTTCTCGAGCTCCATGTTGTTGTTATGTATTGATGGAATGTTTTAACTTTGTTTCCGCTTCCTCACGGGTGTTGAAATAACCAATACTCTTTCCAGATGGTAATCTCGCCTGAAAACGTCCACTGAGTTTGTGGAGAGATACACTCCCAGTCCCAAACTTTCGCTTGTTCGAAACAGGAATTTGAAACCCCTCTGGATCTCTAGTGTACTCCTTCAACACTTCAATAGCCTCTGCCTCTGTTGAATGGCCTTCACTTAGATATATAGCCTGTCTGTTCTTATTAACTAAAGGAACGTAATTGACTACACCACTTTTTAACACTCGTCTGCGGACATTTCCAAGATACCCATTCTTGGCAATTACATTACGACGTTGTCCATTACGAATTTTGTTCTTCAGATCGTCGCTTAGAACCTTCTTATTATTCCCACCTGAACTGCAGTTGTATCCTAAAGGCGCGAGACACTTCAACTCCTCGATCCAGTACGTCTCCCTGTCGTCCATCTGGTCCTCTTGAACTTCCTCAATCACCTCAAACTTCATATTGTCCCTACCGTAATGTGCGATAGCCCGTTTCAGCAGAGTACAATTCGAGTTGGATTTATTGTGATCTTTCCAACGTTCTTCTGGTGTCTGTATAGTCTGCCCTACATAGGACTTTCCAGAGGGACTGGTGATCTTGTAGATCCACCCCATACCGTAAGGTCGTCAGTTGCCTTTAACTTTGTAGCAGGGATGCTCCTATAAAGTTATTTTGCCCTCGGCAGGGATTGAACCTGCAATCTCATTTTGAATCCTCGATAGGAAAAATGCGCCTTATCCATTATTAGGCCACGAGGGCGTGTCGGTCCCGGAGAGTATCGATCTCTCTTTGCGCAGTTAACAGCTGCGTATCTTAGCCAGTAGATGACGGGACCCCGAGGTGTCTCCACCTCACTATACGCCTGGTGAAATTTTATAGAGTTTTGACGCACCATCTCTGAATGGGGCATCGCCCCACTCAATTGTACTCGGGTTCATACTCCTTGATCATTCGGTTGAATGCCTGAGTGGTGTCGCGCTCCGTGGCGTCCCGCTTGTTCCACAGGATCATCTTCTGAAACCCCGACTCCCCATACTTCGCCAACGCCCGATCCCATATGGGACCCCGGACGTCCAGGGGACCCTGGTGAGCCGAGGCGGCGCGGGTGATGAAGGACTTGCCTGAGGGGGCAACGAAGCGAAGGATTGCGACCATTCTGCTTATTCTACCTACTCATAGCCGTCAACCTTTAATATCATGTTGTCGGCTGTCAGGATGGATGAGTCCTTCCACGTACCCCTCGGGTCGTTCGCGTGACACCGGGGATCATTGGAATCCTTGTAGAAGCAGTGCTCGGTGTTGTCAAAAGACTTCCACCCCCCGTAGGTCCCGAAGATGAAATCCATCCCAGGGAGGACGATGTTGTAGTTGGTCTTTTCACTGCCCTTCTGGACGTGGTGGACGGCGTGATACTTCCACAGAAAGTCGTAGACCGGGTTGCGGTGCGCCAGAGAATCCACGGGTGATATGCTATCCCACCTGGGAGCAACCTCCTGCCCGTGCATCTTTGTGTGGATAGAGTTCCACAAGATGCTGTACAAGAGACCAGCAACTGCAGAAACTGCCAGAGCCTCTTTTATGGTGAATTGCCGTGACAGGATGAGGAGTGGGGCGGTGAATAACGATGCCTCGACCATCGTATCCAGAGAGAATATGAGTGAACTGTCGTCGCCGTGATCTTTCAGTGTCATGTCACTTTGAACGGTCATGTGGTGAGTGAGGTGGACTCTCGCAGTCTCTGCCAGGGGTTTTCCGATCAGTGGGAACTTCTGGAGAGCCTCGGGATTTCCATGCATTACGTGGCGATGCAGAAACCACTCGGTGAATGAGAGGGTTAGGTATACTATTAGCGCTTTACGTACCCACATATATATGATGCCAAGAAAAACAATACATGGCTGTGAGGCTTGGACAAATCCTCCGCCACCTCGTGACCCACACAATCCTTGTAAACCTTCCGACCGACCAGAATAGCCACAGTCAGGGGAATCGGAATCTTCAGAACGTACGCCCCCGCTGCCAGTAAAACGTACCCGTTGAACATCCCACCAGACTTATCCCACAACGTGTCATGTACGCCGAGAGACAGGTAAACATATCTCACCAGCGTCAACAGTATCGCAAACTCTAACGGTTTCATTTATCATCTAATAAGAATATTTCTCGTTTCAAATAGTCTTTAAATTCAGTCAGACCTGTGTGGGTTTTCAAGATATGTTTGACATATCCGTGACACCCACCATAGTTCCAATATGGCACACCAGTTTCGGACTTAATACCATTTCTGAGTGCCGCCACCTGGTCACTCCGAAGGTTCAAGTTCATCGGGATGACCGCGACATCTGGATCCCACCTCATGTTACCCACACCCGTGAAAGTTCGAGCCCACTTTTTATCGGGGTCCATCCTGACATCGGTGTACGTGTCATCTCCAAGAGCAACCATTGTGTGTGCTACGGGCTTTTCAGCGAACAGTGTGAAAATACACTTCCAACACAAAAAGTCCAGCAGATCCCCTTTGAACCTGTGGAGGTCACTCTTGAAAAATACAATTACATCTCCCGGTTTGGCTTTCATAGTCGGCTTCCTATGGATATCACGCTTGACACGGGACATCCTCATCTGGTAAACAATCATGGTAAGCACCGTAAAAGGTATGTACACCTTTGGGAAATGTGTCAAAAGTAAAAGAATGGTCAGGAATTGGGCAATCGCAATCGGATCATTCATTACCTTTTACACACAATTTAATATGTGCGTCCAGGAAGAACTTGAGGTAGGGAGCCCCGCAGTGGGGGCAGAGAGCCATCCCCACCTTGCAGGCGTCACCCCGCAACCACATTGACCGTGCGGGTGGCGGTCGCCTGGTTGCCAACGGAGTCCTCCGCGGTGTATGTAACGGTGTAGGAGGCTGCGGCTGCGATGTTGACCGGATTGTTGGTGTTCGTCAGGTTCCCGTCGACCACCAGGACCCCTGCGTCTGTGTAGGCGGTGTTGATCACGTGGGTGACCGGGTTGTCTCCCAGGAGACTGATGGTGGGAGGGGTGGTATCCGGCTGAACCTCCACGGGGCGGGTGGCGGTTGTGGTGTTCCCCGCAGCGTCCGTGGCACTGTAAATGATGGTGTAGGTGGCAGCCACCGCTGTATCCACCGCGTCCCCCGAGACTGCCACGGCGATGGGCTGCCCGTTGTCCGTCGCGGTCGCCCCGGGGTCGACGAAGTTGCCAAACTGTTGGAGCACCATGGGGTTGTTGCCCACCACGGTGATGACCGGTCCGATGTTATCCACAATCGTCACGACCCTGGTGGCAACGCCGTCGCCGAAGGAGTTCGTGGCGGTGTAGGTGACGGTGTAGGTCCCAGGGGTGGTGGGATCCACGGTATCCCCAGAGACCGTCACAGCCTCCCCGCCGTCCGTGGTGGCACCCTGCTCCGTGTAAGACCCGTTCTGGTTCACGGAGACGGCAGAGTCACCCACCAGTGTCACAACGGGCTGACCCGTCAGGGTGATCTGGAAGGTGTCCGTGGCGCTCGCACCCGTTCCGGTGCTACTCAGGGTGTAAGAGATCTGGGTGACCCCCTTCGCAACCGGAGTCACCACAACGCAGTGGGTGGACTCCTCGTACACAACAGTGGCAATGGATGGATCAGAGTTTGCGAGGGCAACGCCAGCCCTCAGCATTCCTGACATGGGGGTGTTGATGAACACCTTGAACTCCCCGTTCTGGACACGGGAGATGATATCATCCACGGGGTTGTTTATAACGATGTCATCATCCTGATCCACCACATCAGATCCTACGTTCGCCACGTTCTGGGTCGGGATCGAGAGGTCGGTCGCCACCGCGGTGTCCAAGAAGTCCGCAATCCCCTCGAACTCCCCCGTGTTAAGGTTCGCCACGGTGGCATTGGGGATTCGCATGTCAAACACGTCACCGTCCCTCTGGTTCATGAAGGGAGTCCCAGCGCTGGGGAGGTAGGAATCCCTCACGAGGGTCAGTTTCTCCACCAACTTGTCGATGATTGCCTGATCCGTAAATATGTCGTGGTCCGCCTTGTCTGCGGGCGTTGGGGGGACGGGTACCGAGTCGTGCAGAATCACCACCATGGTCTGCGCCGTGGTGTCGATGGTCACCTCGAAGAGGTTGGGGGCGTAGGAGTGCTGGGTTCCGAGGGACTTTTTGGAGATGTTTGCAGCCACAGACTGCTGGGTGGCGGTCATGGGGGAACCCCCCGCCAGTGTGTAGTTCCATGTGCTATTGGTAGCCTCGTCAACCCTCGCACCTGAGATACTTGGTGTTACCCCAGCTGCGAGACCAAGACCCGTTTGGGGGTCGATCCCGTTCAATACGTCTGCAGGAAGAGACATGATAGTTAATACTAGGGCAGATAAAATGGTTAGATTTATGCTACGACCAGCCTCACGGTCATAAAGAGGTTCGTTGAGCCCTCGCCGTTGTAGAGGTCTATGTAGTCGCCGTCATACCAGTTCGTCCCGAGGACTTGGAGCAACCCTGCGAAAGCCACACCCGTCCTCCTAACCTTGTGGGTCACACCGCTCACTTGCTCGAAAATCAGGTTTGAAATACCACTTGGAATTTGAATATCGTAGTTGGCTGTAGCAACATTAAAATACTGATCTCCCGTGTATCTGGTGTGGTCGTAGAACTTGATGTCGTATGGAATATCTCCACCCTTAAACTTTATGTGCGCCCTGTCCGTCAGCCCGTTTAACCCTAAATTCAAATATGCGCTCGGCAGGACTGGCGTTGGCTGGTTGTTGGTGATAGTGAGGTTGAAATTGTGCGTGAGTAGGGAAATGCCTGTCCCTATGCTGAGGACATCACCCACATCCCACTCAGCCCCTCTGGTATTCGTAGCCCAATCCTGGTATGCTCCCGTGTTGAACCATGTTCCCTTAGTGTGGTTGCGAACCCAGACGGAACTTGGGACGGAGATGGTGTTGTCGGTGTCGGGGATGTAGAGGTAGTAGTTCTCACTCTCGTAGAGATATGAGTTTTGTTGAATCGCAATCGGAGTAACATTTTCGAATGTAATCTCCGTGCTGGTAATGCTCGTAGGGTTCAGCCTCGTCGTGTTCCCCCCTCCGTAATTGTTGACAGCAAGAGCCTCCGTGGGATACACAGCGGCGACCGGAAGCCCCGAACCCACATAGCCAAGGTTGTAGTCAGCCGTCAGGACGAGGGTGAATTTCTCCACACCACTTTCAGACACCACAATCGTGTCCCCTATGTTCCAATCCACCCCCCGTTGCAGGTTGTTCCCGGTAATGGAGGTGGTTATAAGATAGTTGGTTATGGATATGAGGTTGAATTCTGCAGGGACATAGACATAGTAAGAGTCGTTCAAGGCCGCTTGGTGATTTCCGTTTATTATGCCGTTAAATATGAACCGAACAGATGTTCCATCTGTGATCTCCCATGCTTTAATGACTACCGTGTTGGTCGTGTAGTCTACGTTGTAGAACTGCGTCGTGGCGGAGTTGGTGGGGATTACAACTTGGCTGGCATCCACCTTGATCACCTTGAACCTTACACACTTAGACATCCAGTTGGTCCTGACATCATATACGTTCGTCACATACGACGGATAAGAACTGATATCGCTCTGCTCCGTGACGAGGGTGTTGGCGCTCTCGTTGTACGTCGAACTTGAGAAGCGGATTGATGTTATGTCCTGAGTGCCGTCCAACACGAAGAGGACATCGCTCAGGTGATAAACCCCGGTGTGATTACCGATGTATTGGCTTCCCGTGTCCTCCAGCGTGTATGTGGAGGTAACCTTATCGGTGGTAGCGCCGTTCGCATCGGTGAAGGTGAATCTGAACTCCGCTCCAGCTCCCATCCCTTCTAAGAAGTTGTCGGGTGCGAGAACGCCGCCAAAGAGGACATCGTTGACGTAGAGCGTCTCCGTCTCCTCCCCCTGAACGAAGGCGAGTTTCTCAGCGGTGAGGGCTGTTGCTACGGGGATTACAACTTGATCGGCATCCACCTTGATTACCTTGAACTTAACATAGGTGGTTTTCCACCGAGCAAAAACGAAATAGACATTTGAGACATAGGATGGGTATGCACTGATGTCGCTCTCCTCCGTGATTGTGGTGGTGGGTGTAAGGGATGGGTCTGTGGAGAATTCTATTGAGTTAATGTCCTGAGTGCCGTCTAACACAAAGAGGGCATCGTGTAGGTAAGCCGTGCCGTTATGTCCGCTTAGATACGAATTCCCCGTATCAATCAGGGTGTAGTAGGTGTCTTGAGCGATATAAACGTAATTGGGAGCGTCCGCGGGGTCTACAAATGTGTAGACGAAGTGTGTAATCGCGCTCGCGTATGAGGCGGGGGCGACTATTTTGAAGTCCGCCACCGCCACCTCGCCTCCCCACACTTGACCTGCTGCTAAAGTGTAAAGGTATTGGTTCAAGTAGAGCGTCTCCGTCTCCGCCGCCTGAACGAAGGCGAGTTTCTCCGCTGTGAGGGCTGTCCCAGCAGAAGGCATCACATTATTGGGGTTATTATCGGGCATGTAGTAGGTGATTCCATCTATCACGTGCGGGTGGCTCGTGCCGTCTGGGCTCGCCGCATTGGCATCAGTCTCGGATGTAAACACCGGTGAATACCCCCCTGCCGCGAGCGTCACGAAAACCGAGCGGGTGGCGGTCCCAGTGTTCCCAGAGGCGTCGGTGGCGCTGTAGGTGATTGTGTAAGTTCCCAGGGTTGCGGTGTCCACCGTGCCCGAAACGGTCACAGCCTCCCCACCCCCTGCAGTAGCTCCTGCTTCCACATAGGCGGCACCTTGGGTCACGGTCTGGTTGTCCGTCCCATTCAGGGTGATGACCGGGGCGGTGGTATCCTGAACCGTTACCACACGGGTTAGGACAACCGTCCCAAAGCTGTTCGTGAATGTCCACGTCAGCGTGTAGACCCCATTGACCGACGTGTTTAGGACATCACCTCCCTGGGTCACGGTCTGGTCGGCCGCGGGGTTGGGGTTTGTGTACCCCGCGTCTGTGTATGTCGCGCCATTCTCTACATTCACAGCGGCATCCCCAATGAGAGTCGCCACGGGGAGACCCCCCTTGTTGATGCTCACCACAAACCCCCCAGTGCTGGGGCTTCCCTCGATCTGCCACGTGACCGTGGCATCACCCCCGTCCACTGGTGTAATAACAATCCCAGTATTATCCGGCAGCACAGATACCGTAAACTTGCTCGGGTCGCTGCTGGTGACTGTAATGGGTGGGCGAACCCCACCGATCGCGGGGTTGTCTACGGGGATGATCTGTGACCCAGAGTTGATTCGGATGCCGACGTCATCCAGGGTTGCGGGGGTTGTGGGGGTGGTTCCGGCTGGAAGTGGTGCAGTGAAAGTCTGCCCTTCGATACTTGCAGGTGTCAGAGAAAGATCGGTTGCGGTTTTCTCAGCCGCGTACTGAATGATAGTGTCGAGGACGGCAGCGTCCATGGTGGTAGGATCCACATTCCCCACACGAAAGTCAAAGGTGGTCCCGGTGCGCTCATGAAACACTGGGTCGTCACCACCCGCCATATAGGTGTCCCTCATGACCGTCAGGTGTGTCATGAGCTTCTCAATCATAAGGTCCTCTGTTAAGATTTCGGTTGTGTTGGGCACGCTTCCGACCGGGATACCCGTCTGATAAGCGGTTATAGTCATTCCCGTACCGCTGATGGTTGTCAGGACGCTGGTTGGTAGCATCCCCACTACGGGGGCGGCATACCGAGATGCGGCATGCTGGAGGCGGAGAACCTCCGTATCTGAGGGGGTTGTGTAATTAGCGAGGGTGTAAGTCCAAACTTCGCTCCCATCAGCATTCTGGACCCTGGAGCCGCTTTGGGTGATAGTCGCACCGGCGGCAAAGCCTAGATCTGCCTGAGGGTCGACCGCTGTCAAGGGGTCGGCAACAGGAGTAGCCATATCGTTAATATATGCAATCAAATTAAATGACCCGAATTTCGCGAGTAACCTTGTGGAGAGCGCCAGTAGCGTTATCACGGGTGGTGAAGATCTCCTTCTTGTGGACTCCCTGGGTGGCGCGAGCCTCTCGGAACCGCATGGCGCGGGTGTCCTCCAGCTTCTTGACCTGCACGGTCTTCGACTGATACTCACGGCGGATGAGGCCGTCCCACTCGTCGGGGTCCGTCACGTGGGCGGTGATCCCCGAGCGAACCTGGGGGTTCGGGAAGCGAGCCAGGACGAGCTTGCCCCGCTTCTGGGGGAGCGGGACTTCCAGGGAGAACATGTGTTCACCCTGATACAGGGGTCCACCATCGGTGTAGAGCTCCTGCTTGATCTCTGATGCACCTGGGAAGGGTTCGCCCTCCCACTGCATCGTCTCGAGATTGAAGGTGTGGCCGTTGACCCACACCCTGCGGAAGAAGTACATGTTCTCCCACTGATCGGCAACCTGGAGGGAGTTGTTGAAGAGGCGGTGGTTCATCTGGGTGGCGAGGGAGTTGATGGCATTCTCGTTGAACCTTTCAACCTCGGCATTCACCACGAAATCATCAGGTCCCTGGAAGACCCTGTAGATGGCGGAGCGGTTGGGAAGCTTGAATAGTTTGCCCTCCATGGGCTTGATGTAGGGGTCGCCCACGGCGCTGGCAGCTCCGGAGGTGATGGTCACCGACACTGTGATGAGGAACTGGATTGAACTCATTACAATAAACCGAGGAAAAATTCTCAGTGAATAACAACAATGGCAGAAAGTGCTAGATGTTACGTCCAGCGATACGACAATCTATCGGACGTCAGCACCGCTGAAGCCCACTGGAATTCGCAGGGTCGAGCGAGTGGTAAGTATTACGGATGCGATGATCCGAGGAAGGTGAAATTTCTTGCAGATGGAGGGTGCCAAGACGAACCTCCAACCCAGCAGTGTATTGACGACCCAGAGTGCCACGGGGTGGGTCAGAAATCAGGGGGGTGCTGGCATCTGACGAGGTTCAGTACGAACGACACAGGTCACCATGTTCCAGGTGACAAATACCGAAGGTGGCTCACCGTGCGCGACCCGGGGTCCGTCCAGTTGGAAGTGACATTCACGACACCATCGTTTCTCGGCACGGGTCAAGATGCTGTGAAGCAGTGGTTGTACAAAATTCAAGAGGCGGCAACGGGGGCGATTTCAACGACCCAGAATATAGACAAACCGTCCACTCTAACCAGTTTTGGAGTCAAGTCCATACCCCTTGTTCCTAGGAACTACACCTTATCTCTGGGGTATGAGACCGTTGGTAATATCGTAACGTACCCAAGTGCGTGGCAAAAGCCGTTTACAGTTGAAGGGGGTAGTGTCATGTCACCAGAGATCATAAAACTGAATTTCCTGGGTACCGGGTCGCCAGTACCCACAGGAACGATGAATGGGTACATGAAAACCTACTACATGATAAACTCACTGCTGGATGACGAGACTGTAAAGATGCGCGGAGACGCCGCCACTTGCAAAGCTTTGGCGAAAACTCAAGCGGCGAAGGATCGCAATGTGTATGCGTGGGGACACAGAAACTCCACTCTCTCCGAGTCTATAGCGAATACGTGCTTCTTCTATTCACCTCATCCAGATCACGCCGGTAGCATTGAACAGCCAGCGGGTATCGCAGGACCCACCATCACCACCTCGCAGTGTGTGGACCCCGCAAAGAACATATTCCTAGGGTGCAGGGAGACGTATCTGGGTGCTTTTTATGAGGTTCCAGTGGGGACTCAGTTTGCGTTGGGGGGTTACATCTACAACCAGCCGAAGACATGGGCCCTACAGTTTATTCAAGATAGGGGACGGTTCATGTTGGTTTCCATTAATATGTCAAATGGCACATCAAAGGTAATTCTTGATTACGTCTCCCAAGGAAATGTGGGAGCCGCAGCGGCCGTCATACTAAGGCAGGGCGTGGAGTTGTTGCAGGGAGCCAATCAGGCGATTATCCAGCGGGATCCCGCGGATGCCACGATTGCTCCCAGTATGTTCACTAGGTACGAGTTCAAGTATGGCAACGACGGGAGCTTCTATGTATATCAGAAGACGACAGGTCTCCTTAACCGAACTACCCTACTAGCGTCTTACACCTGAAACTTTTTTGTGGTGGTATAGTAATCAATATTTATGGCGAGTTCAAACGTGAAAAGTGGGGGTTTCATGGATTGGGTGAGGAAAAATCCTGCGGCAATCGGCTTCGGAGTCGCCGTGGTCGTCATCCTGCTCGCCCTTTGGATGGCAGGTGTGTTCGGTGGTAAGAAGACCACCACCACCACCACCACCCCGACCACCACAACTCCAGAGCAGACAGATGCCCTCCCAGGGGCAATCTCGAACGTGCAGATTAGCATGAGTGGCCCTGACGACGAGGGAGCCACGACGGAGGCCTACACGAGCATCGAGGAGATGGAAGGCGTTTCCGTAACCATATCCTTTACGACCCCAGAGTCGACGTTCGGCTACGGCACCCTCCAGCTCAATGAGTACATCATATCCCTGGGTAGTTCTCCCACCGACGGGGGGCGCGGCACCCCGCAGCTCGTGCTCGTCATCCCCCGAGCCGGCAATAGCGCCAACAGGATGAAGATGGTCAGCGCCGCTGTACCCAATGGTACCACCCCTCAAGGCGTGGCATTGTCAGGCGGCTTCAACAGCAATGGTAATATGGTCACGATCGCCCTGGGTTCCGACCTCTGGGTTCAGAGCGGGGTCATCCTCGATGGCAAGGTGTACCTTGGCATCGATTACACCACCATGGGCGAGACTGGCGCCGAGACACCCCTCGATTTCTCCACCGCGACGGCGGACGCACCTGTGACAGGCATCCAGTCGTTCTTGCCCGATAGTGATGAGGGAGTCTCCCTAACGGGAGATATTACGGACACCGGTTCTTTCGTTATTGACCCCAACGTCCAAGAGTCGGTCAACGCCGCATTGAACATCCAGATTACAGAGGGGAACGTCGGGGGTGACCTGTATATCAGGAAGACGATCGGCTTGAGCAGCCGCTTCCTCATCTCCCCAGCCTCCGACCCTACCATATACTGGGCTCACCGCCGCACCGCCACTGCAATGCGCGCCTCCATTGTTGGAACCGGGGCAGTGGATAGATTCATTGGAAAGCCGATTGAGGGGGAGTTTGGTGACCATTCCGCCAAGGTATTTAGCGGTAACGTTCCAGACTATTGGACCTTGGATCAAAACTGGTACAACTATGCCATTACGGAGCAGAGGTCGGACGGGTGGGTGCGGCTGGCGCTCATCTCGAACTTCGAGGAAGACGTCGGCGCGCCCCCGGCTTCGAACGGCGCCATTGTCATCAAGAAGGCGCAGTTCCCCGTGCTTCACACACTGTCCTTGGAGTCTGAAGAGGACGATGTTATATCCTTCGTTCCATACGAACCGCCGCCCACGGGCCCCGACGCCGACACACCAGCTGCGACGTGGTTCAAGTTCGTAGCGCCCCTGGATGGGAGCTCCGCCAGCGAGGGTTTCATGTCCATCTGTGTCAAGCGCGTGAACAGCTACAACGAGGGCCCCGGCGGCGACATCACCTCACGGATACTTGGTGAGACTCTCACTGTAGAGGATTTGTTCCTCGTACGCGACGGCGGGGTGGACGGCGATGCCGCACAGGTTCAGCCACTCTCAGACATCTCTAACATTGAGAATGCCGTGTTCACCAAGCGTCAACCTGTTGCTGGCAACGCCCCTGAAGAGGAAGTCGTTGCGTCGCAGACGACGGCTCAGACGGGGTCGGGGAATGAGGTGGGGGTGGAGATGTCATAAAACTGATTTCCTTGCCCCTGCCAGTAATTAGAACCAGACTACCTCCAGGGTATGTGATCCCTATTGTCCCTGCAGTTGCGTTTTAAAAAGTCTCTAAAATAGTAAAACTCCTCCATCATCTCCTGGGGATCCTGGATCTTCTGGATATGATCGAGCCACGTTCCGACATAAAGGTTGTACTTCTTATGCCCCCCGTAGTGAACCAGCCTATCCGAGCGAACGTTTAGAATCTGTTTCCCCTTGGGAGTAGGCATCATCACGATATTGTCTGAGCCGTTAAAGTCGTAGTTCACCGCTCGGACAACTGGGTGCTCCCTCCACTGCATGGGGATTGCGTGATGGTCCTGGACCAGATTGCCCCTCAGACCCCACCGGATCTTGAAGTTCCTCCGGGCCACAGAGGCGTACCTGTACATTCACTTACTAATCTCACCGAAAAGTTCGGCAGTCCTGCGGGCCAGGGTGTCCGCCTTTTCGTTCCCCTCGTCCCCCGAGTGCCCCTTGACCCACTTCCACTGCAAGTTCAACATCTTCTGGGTGAGGGTTCTAAGCTCCACCCAGATGGTGCGATTCTTGACGCTCTGACCGGCCGCGGTCTTCCACCCGTTCTTCTCCCACTTTTGGATCCACCTCTCGATCCCATTCTTAACATAGGTGCTATCGGTGTGGATCGTGGCTTCCACAATACCCAAGGCCAAGCACTTTTTCAACGCGATGATGACCGCAGTAATCTCCATAGCGTTGTTAGTTGTTGCTGAATCTCCCTTGCAAACAGTAAAGTGGCTCGAGACTGCAGCACAACCCCCTGCCCCTGGATTTCCAAGGCACGAGCCATCAGTCCAGACATCAATCATATCCTGCTTGTATATGTTCGTTTTCTTTTATTTTTGAGACTACCCATTGACGAGGCATGTGGTGATACCTTTCATGTACGAACTTGCCAACGACAACAAGCCCGATCGCCACAAACTGGTGTTTGCCCTGAGGGAGTGCATGCAGTGCCACCAAGATGAGCGACAGGAGAATGAAGATGTTGGGGAAAAAGGTGAGATACCGGCGATCCCTAGTCCGGTGGAACAATATCTGCCCCACCAGACGGTAAACGAACGTGACGACTAGCGCGGTGTTGTATCGCTTGGGAAGTCCGCCGTGGGACAGGATATAGTAGAGGAGTATCCCGTAGCCCAAAATATCTGAAATCTTGTCGTTAATGTCATACTCCATCATATCACCGTCAAACTGCATCTGGTGATCAAGCGCGTCCGTCATCATAACAAGAACGATTTTGTACGCTAGGGGAATAGGGATTCCGTATAAGATGGCAAGCACTGATGCAACCCTTGCAATCTTGCTCTGCATTGGTGTAAAATGTATTTTTGGCCACATATAATGTAATACAATAACAAAATATATCACCTGCACGCAACCCCCTTGGTGCAGTACCACCTGTTGGCTCCCATCGCCTCAAAGAGGAGGTGGCCCACCACGCCCACCCAGAATATCTCGAGACCTGTGAGCCTCTGCAGCAACATCATGAACAGACCAACCGCAAGCGCCTCCACCGCAAGACCCGTAAAACTCATTTATATACGCATATAAAATTATGTGACGATGTATCACAAAGAGAGATGGCTACCCGATCTCTCATCAACCTCTTGGTGTCTCGAGCGATGCGACGAGACCCGTGGATTCCTCGCGTGTGTGTGGTGGATGTGAATACCCCCATCCCCCCGGGTGACATATGTGACTGCGTGCATCGATGCAAGTTTGACCCACCCGATGCGGACAATAAGGAGATACACATAGGTATGTATATACCTGAGGACTATGGAGGACCAGAGCATACAGAGCATATCTGGCTACGGCGAGTGGGAGGTACCGCGTGATGAGTTGAGGGTGATGGATATCCTGGGCTCCGGTGCATTCGGGGATGTCCGCCGAGCCAAGTGGAGAGGTACCGTCGTGGCGGTGAAGACCTCGAACTCGGTGAGTGAGGGTGCCGACGAGTTCAAGGTGGACTTTCTATCGCTGACGAAGCTCCATCACCCAAACATCGTGCAGCTTCTGGGTGCATGTACCGATACCGCACCATACATGATCTGTATGGAGTTTGTACCCTTCTCACTGGATAGGATGATATACCGGTTGGACTACCCCCAGCGCCTAAGCATCTCTGCCGACGTGGCGAGGGCGTTGGCATACCTGCACAATCGAAAACCCAACTACATCATCCACAGAGACGTAAAGCCCCAGAACATCTTGCTCACCGCGAGTATGAAGGCCAAGGTGACGGACTTTGGCATCTCCCTGTTCCGAACGGATAAGACTTCCCCATACAAGATGACGGGCGAGACGGGCACCTACAGGTACATGGCACCCGAAGTCCTCCGGAGCGAGAAGTACGACCACAAGGTGGACATCTGGTCTTTCGGGATGGTTATGTACCACATGTTTGAGAACACCCCTCCGTACGAAAATCTTGAGCCCGCAGCCATGATGCGAGCGATAGGCAGAAATGTCATCCCGAACCTCAACAACGAGGTGACGCGAACGATGATATCCACATGCCTGAAGATCACCCCCATGCTCCGCATAGAGGCGCTGGACCTGGTGGACACCATAGAGTCCATACGATTTCCCGACTTTCCACCGGCGGAGAGGAAGGTGCCTACTGGGTGCTTCCCGTGTATCTCATTTTGAGAGCAGAGAGCACCGAGATATTACAGAGGCTTATAATTGCTGTGGAGCATAGGGGGATATCCGCCTTTAAGAAACCATAGACACCCATGAGGGACAATCCAGACACATTGCTTGCCAGCATCCACCAAGATAGCTGAGAGGCATCGCCCTTCTGGACAACCCTGTAGATCTGAGGCCACATCTGGACCGCGAGGAGACCACCGCCCGTGTACCCGAGAACTTCCATTATTTTACTCTGCGACTTTCTGCCCTCTTGTCGTCCGCATCAAGACGCTTGAGACAGCGCACCGCCTCGGGGGTCTGCTCCCCAGCCATCAACATCTCACGCTCCACCTGACGCTTCGCAGCCGTGGCGGCCCTCCGTCGGTCGTCGTAGGCATCACGAGCGTTCTGGGTAGCCTTGTTGCTCGTAGCACCCGGGTGGTCCTTGACCCACTGCGCCAGAACATCGTGGCTCTCCCGGAGTTCAGGGATGCGCTCTGGTGGGTTAGTGATTGGTGAGATGCCGTGAAGCACATTATACTCCTCACGCTTCTGGGTCAATTCACGCTCCGCCTCCTCACGGTCAGTGAAAGACTTCTTCCACCAAAACTGGTTATTATGCCCTATAGATGCGATCCACCTCTTGTTTGTATCGCACCAGTAGAGACCACGGACACCACTGGTGTTATTCTTGTTGTGGTTGGCTCTGTGAGCCACATTCTGCGCTTGGGTCAAGAGACGGAGATTGCACCGCCTGTTGTCCAACGTATCCCCGTTGATGTGGTCCACTACAAGGTCAGTATCACCCTGAAGCCCGAGAAGGAGCATCCTGTGAAGGCGTGGTCTCACCCTGCCTATAGGCGAACCCTTCCAGTCAGTCTGGAGATACTTGTTGGTAGAGCCACTTGGTATCCAATTTGGCATATCTTCCACATACTGCTCGTAGTCAGCCTCGTCAATTGCGAAGCATGCCCCAGGGCGCGCAGAGATAGGCACAAGGCGATAAGAGGTCATTTAACACCTATAGCCCATTCTCTTTAAGTTCGTCCCTCCCACCCACTCTGTATCTTAATGGTGGGGTTGTCCCACACATAGGATACAATATTGGTTTTGCGTTCTCTAATTAGAGAAAGCAAGTCCCCCCATACCGCTCTGGATGCGGAGGACGTTGTAGTTGGTCGCGAACAGGTGCATGGTCTCCGGGGACGCGCTGGTGGCGTCGGCCTTCATCGTCACCGCCACCTGGGCGTTGTCGATGCGCGA
>MDTC01208800.1_pt1 | contig 31427 bp, 26 predicted proteins | sample 811181 | NCBI WGS metagenome assembly MDTC01 (sample SAMN05326644, study PRJNA326480) | marine metagenome | isolation source: seawater | place: Pacific Ocean: North | collected 2011
ATCAACGTGACCAGCAACGGCGCGACCTAGCGGCCCCACGGTCCGCTAGCGTTCCCACACATGGCTGCTGGTCTTGCGCGTCTCCACGGTCTTCAGGTCGCAGTCGACCAGCTCGACGTCGGGCACGGTGGTCGCACCCTCCCAGGGGTCCAGGCCCACCATCTTCAGGCCACATGCCCCCGAGATCGGCGCGTCGAAGAACACGCCGAAGTCCCGCTGGAAGTGGTGGTGCGCCGGCCGATAGATCAGCTTCCAGTAGTCTTTCTGGTCAAACGACGCACCGTCCAGGGTGCCGCTCGCCCGAACGAAGGCGGCGGGCTCGGTGCTCGCCGCGGACTCGCCCATGAGGATCTCGAAGATGACGTCGCCGCCGGAGAACTCGACGGTGTGGGACTGGGGCTGGTAGGTCGTCGGGTTGCAGACCGCGAAGTTCGTGCCGGTGTCCTTGGGGCAGAACTCGTGCCCGGTCTCGGCGCACCAGGACGTGTAGAGCGCGTCGTTCGCCCACGGGTCGGGTGGATCGTCGGTGACGACGACCTCACCGGGCTCGTCCGGGGGCACGAAGCTGGTGTAGGCGAAGAAGGAGAAGGCGCCGCCTCCCTCCAGCTCCTGCTCGAACATGGGGTTCAAGCTGACGCTTCCGTTCCACTCGTTCCGGTTCGCCGTCACCGCGCCCACCGGGCCGGCCGTGTGGATGGAGCCGTCCGAGGCCTTGACGCACATGGGAACGCGGAGCGGCACGTCGGTGCCCTCGCCGGGCAGGGGATAGCGACCCGCCGGGATCTGCAGCAGCGCCTTGGCGTCGATCTCCTCCTCGAGAGTGCGCCCCTCGTCGAACGTGCCGCACAGGGTCACCGTCTCGGGCACCGAGATCACGAAGGGCCAGTCCTCGTCCCCCAGGTAGGTCGCCGGCTGGCAGTCCAGACCCGGGTCGATGATCGTGTCGCTGTCGGTATCGCTGTCCGTGTCCGTGTCCGTGTCCGTGTCTGTGTCCGTGTCGTCACCGGTGCAGGCCGGGAGGGTCATGGCGAGCAGGATCAGAGGTAGAAGGCGCACAGTTCCTCCAGTCAGCGCAAGAAGGGTCGAATCTGCTTGATGATGAGGCGGCCGTCCGCGAGCACCTTCCACTCGGTGTCGAAGAGCAGCGTCGCCCCCTCGGGGATCTCGTGGTCGACGGGGTAGACGCGCTCGACCGCGTCCAGCGCCCGGGCGACATCGGCGCTCTGGTCCTCGTCGAGCACCCACTCGCCGGGCGGAAGCTGGCTGCTGCCGCGGATGCGCTCCAGGGTGATGTCATCACCGCTGACATCTGCCCAGGTCATCTCCGGGTACACGCCGGGGATCGAGGTCACAACGTCCAGATCGCCCACCTGGGCGTTGATCAGGATCCGGGGATCGCTGCCGGTCGGGTTGCCGGTGAAGGCGACCACGTTGGCCTGCTCGTCCTTGGCCCGCGTGTTCACCAGGATCCCCATGGAGACCGCCGTGTGGTCGATGCCGAACCAGTCGCGCTCGTCCCAGGCGGCGGCGTTGAAGCTCGACGCCCACACCTCGAGCAGGGCAGCGCGCAGGGTGCGCTCCCGGCTCTTGTCCCGGTCGCAGTGAGACGGTCCTTCCTCGTCCCCGTCGAGCTCGTCGGCGAGGCAGGCCGACGTCGAGTCGTACAGGCCGGCCCCGGTGAAGCCCAGCGCATCCTCGGCGTTGGAGCTGCTGCGGAAGCGCACCATCGTGTCGTCGCCTCCCCAGGTCGCCCGGATCCGACCGGTCAGCGCGTCGATCAGCGCGTCATCAACAGCATCCTCCCGCGCGCGGATCGCGGCGCGCAGCTCGGCCAGGCGGGTGCGGCGCAGGGCCGCATCGCTGGTGAACGCAGGGTCGTTCGCCCAGGCGGCGACGGTGTCGGCGAAGCTGTGCTCCGCGGGCCCGGCCCCGAGATCGACGGTCCAGGTGGTCTCGCGCAGGAAGGCATCGCCGAAGTGCATGGGGACCAGGAAGCCCTTCAGCTGGAGCTCGGCGGGCACGTGGCGGTACAGGATGGCCAGGTTGCTGCCCTTGGCCCCGTAGCGAGCGAGGGCGTCGGCGCGATCGGCGGGGGTCGCGACGGGCACCTCCAGGAGCCCCTCCATCGCGGTCCAGGAGCGGTCGGCCTCGGGCACGACGATGGGATCGGGGCGGAACGTCGCCCACCACGCCTCGGCCTCCGCCTGGGTCGCGGTGCGCACGGCAAGCGCGTCCGGCCCGCACGAGACCCGCACCAGCTCGCCGTCGAGTCCGGCGAAGGCCGCCCGGGGGTCGGGCACGTAGCAGTTGGGCGAGCCCCGGCCGGCGGCGCGCACGTTGAGGTGGGACAGGATGCCCTGGCGGGTGCCGGTGACGCTGCCGGCAATGACACGCTCGACGTCGACCGGCGCCTCGTCGAGCACCAGGACGTCCTGCCAGCCGTAGCTGCCGGCCCGGGTCGCCTGTTCGAAGGCCGCGGGGTCGAGCAGCCGGGCGCGTCCGAAGGCCACCGCCTCGGTGTAGACCTCGTAGGAGACGGGCTCGACGCCGCGGATCGGGAACGGCACGTCCGCCCAGTCGCGGGCGGCCAGGCGCTGGCGCTCGGTCTCGGGCACGTAGGACAGCCGCGGAAGCCCGGCGTCGGACGAGAACATCCGCCAGATCGCCTCGACGTCCTCCCGGCCGGGCGAGCTGGCTGGCACCCCGCCGTCCTCGAGCACGGTGAACCCGACCCAGGGACCGTCTTCGTCCACCTGCAGGGTCAGGGTGCCCGCCCAGAACTCGCGCGCGGAAGGATCGAGGATCAAGCCGAGGTATTCTGCCTGGGACAGGCCGGGGAAGCGGTCCTCGAAGCCCGTGGCGAGCAGGTCGTAGTGCAGGCGGTAGACGTGGGCGTCCATGACCAGCGCCTCGAGGCGCGCGTCCTCGCGGGCGGGCGCCAGGTACTTGGTCACGAAGCCGCCCTGGAACGGCACGGCGAGGGCGCGGAAGGTGTCGACGTCGCCGACCCGGTGCACGCAGCCGCCGCCGACCAGCCCATCGCAGGAGGTCGGCAGGTCGGTGTGCGGGTCGCTGTCCGTGTCGCGCCCGTCGCAGGCAAGCCCCAGGAGGACCGCCAGCAAGCTCGCGCACCACGGCACGCCGTGTCTCATGCTCGCTCCGCGCGGTCCGTGCCCCGAAGCCACGCTCTGCACGAAGGTATACCGTGAGCCCGGCTCGACCGCAGGATCGGGTGCACACGCGATAGGCTCGCCCCATGTCCGCCACCCTCGACATCGCCGCCGTGCGCGCCGCCTTCCCCGGCATCTCCGACGCCGACGCCTACCTGGACAGCGCCGCCACCGCCCAGAAGCCCGCCGCCATGCTGGACGCCCTGCGCTGGGCCTACACCGAGGCCTGCGCCAACGTGCACCGCGGGGTGCATCGCCGCTCCCAGCTGGCGACAGACGCCATGGAGGACGCCCGGGAGACGATCGCCACCTTCCTCGGTGCCGCCGCTCCCGAGGAGATCGTCTTCGTCCGCGGGGCCACCGAGGGGCTGAACCTGCTCGCCCACGGCCTGTCTGCCTTGCGCCTGCAGGCGGGGGACGAGGTGCTGGTCACGGCGATGGAGCACCACGCCAACCTGGTGCCCTGGCAGCTCGCCTGTGACCGGGTCGGCGCCACCCTGCGCGCGATCCCGCTGACCGCAGACGGCGCCCTCGATCTCTCCGCGCTGGACGAGGTCCTCACCGAGCGCACCCGCATCCTTGCCTGCGTGCACGCCTCCAACAGCCTCGGCACCATCAACCCCGTCACCGAGCTGGCCCGGCGCGCCCACGCAGTCGGCGCCCTGTGCGTGGTGGACGGCACCCAGATGGTCGTGCACGGCCCGGTCGACGTGCAGGCGCTCGGCGTCGACGCGTACGTGATGAGCGGCCACAAGCTCTACGGACCGACCGGGATCGGCGCGCTGTGGGCCCGCCGGGAGCTCCTGGAGGCCATGCCGCCGTATCAGGGTGGCGGGGAGATGATCCGCACGGTGACGCTGCAGTCGAGCACCTGGAACGACGTGCCCCACAAGTTCGAGGCCGGCACGCCCCACATCGCCGGCGCCATCGGCCTGGGCGCGTCGATCGACTGGCTGACCGGACTCGGGTGGGACGCCGTCGCCGCCCACGAGCGCGACGTGCTGGACTACGCGATAGCCGCCCTGGACACGGTCCCCGACCTGCGCCGCGTCGGCACCGCCGAGCCGCGGGTCCCCCTGCTCGGCTTCGTCCTGGAGGGCGTGCACCCCCACGACGTCGGCAGCATCCTCGACCAGCACGGGGTCGCCGTGCGCACCGGCCACCACTGCACCCAGCCGGTCATGGACCACTTCGACCTGGCCGCGACCGTGCGCGCGAGCTTCGCCGTGCACTCGACCCGCGCCGAGGTCGACCGGCTGGTGGACGGTCTGCTCGCGGTGCGCACGGTGTTCGGGCGGAGGTCGACGTGAGCACGCTGTACGAGGGCTGGGTGCTGGAGCACAGCCAGGCGCCCCACCACGAGGGGCCGCTGGACGAGGCCACCCACGAGGCCCGCTGCGACAACCCCCTGTGCGGCGACCGGGTCACGGTGCGGGTGGTGCTCGAGGACGATCGCATCGCGAAGATCCGCTTCCAGGCTCGATCCTGCGCCGTTGCCACCGCGTCCGCCTCCCGCATGACCGACCTCGCCCTGGGCCTGTCCCGCACCGACGCGACCGCGCTGGCCACCCGGGCGCGCCAGGGCGTCGACCCCAAGCAGCCCGCCCCCGAGCCGCCGCTGGAGCACCTCGCCATCGTGCGCGACGTGCGCTCCCGCCGCCGCTGCGCCACCCTCGCCTGGGAGGCGCTGGAGCAGGCGCTGAACGCCCCGGAGACCGCATGATCCCCGTCGATGAGGCCCGCCGGCTCGCCACCGAGGGCCTGTCCTCCCTCCCCGCCGAGACCGTGTCCCTGGCCGACGCCCTGGGTCGCGCCGTCGCCGCGGACGTCACCGCCACCCGCGCCCTGCCCGGCTTCCACAACAGCGCCATGGACGGCTACGCGGTGCGCCACGCCGATCTCGGCGCAGGCGCGCTCGTCGTGGCCATGGAGATCCCGGCGGGCGTCGTGCCTGCGCGCGCCCTGGGTCCTGGCGAGGCGGCCCGCATCTTCACCGGGGCGCCCCTGCCCGACGGCGCCGACACCGTCATCATGCAGGAGGACGCCCGGCGCGACGGCGATCAGGTGCGCTTCACCGAGCGCCCGCCCAAGTGCGACAACGTGCGCTACCGCGGCGAGGACATCGATCTGGGCGAGGCGGTGGTGCAGCGGGGTCGCGCGCTCACCGCTGGCGATCTGGCCATGCTCGCCGCCCAGGGGCACTGCACCGTCGCGGTCGTGCGCCGGCCTCGCGTCGCCATCGTGCCCAACGGGGACGAGCTGGTGCCCATCGATGCCCAGGTCGGCCCGGGTCAGGTCCCGAACACCAACGCCCACATGCTGGCCGCCCAGGTGCGCGCCGCAGGGGGCGAGCCCTGGGCCTTCGATCCCGTCGCCGACACCCTCGACGCCGTGACCGAGGCCCTGCGCGAGGCGGCCGAGGGCGCCGATCTGGTGCTCACGACCGGCGGCATGTCGGTCGGCGACTTCGACCACGCCCGGGACGCCCTGCGGGCCGACGGACAGCTCGCCTTCTACAAGGTGCGACTGAAGCCCGGCAAGCCGCTCGGTCTCGGAAGACTGGGTGGAACGCCGATCCTCGGCCTGCCCGGCAATCCGGTCTCCGCCTTCGTGGGCTTCGAGCTCTTCGGTCGCCCCATGCTGCGCACCCTGGGCGGCTTTCACCTGGTCGACCATCCCCGCTTCGAGGGGCGCCTCGCCCGCGCCATCGGCCGCAACCGCACCCGCCCCGAGTTCGTGCGCTGCGACGTGCTCGCCGACGGACGGCTGCTCCCCTGGACCAAGCAGGGCAGCGGGATGATCAGCTCCCTGCTCCACGCGGACGCCCTGGCGCTCATCCCCGAGGGGCCGGGCTCCCTGGAGGAGGACGCAACGGTCCTCGCCGTCGATCTCCGGCGTTGATCCCTACTCAGACGGCAGGGTCCCGAGCGAGATGGACAGGCCGACCGGGAGCGGCCGCCGGCTGTAGGTCAGCAGGCTCGCGCTCGCGCCGACCGTGCCGTCGACGTACTCCCCGTCGGTCTGCAGCGCGAGCTCGATGTCGACGTCGACGGTGCACCCGCGGCGCGATGGGCAGTCCTCGAGCACGTCCAGGATGGAGTCGGTCGCGGACACGCTGCTGCCGGGCCGCAGCTCCACCCGCTGGTCGAGGTCCTGATCGACGTAGGTGACGTCCACCTCCGTCGTGCAGTCCTCACAGCCGACGTAGTGCTGGAGCTGGACATCGACGTCCAGCGAGCTGCCCGCGTAGCGGGATCGCGGCGGCAGCCCTCCGTCGCCGACCTCGATGGTCGCGCGGACCACCGCGACCGGCTGCTCCGGAGTCAGCTCGACGAAGGAGGATCCGCGCGTCGAGCCGACGAAGCTCACCTGCTTGTCGCACCCGGTCGCCCCCAGGGCCAGCACCACGAACCAGCCCCTCAAGGCAGCTCCACCGGCGTGACGACGATCTCGTCGCTGACGCCAAGGCCGAGCTCGGCCACGGCGCGCCAGGTCATGCGGACCGGCGGGCCGTCGGTCTCGAAGCGGATGCACCCGGACGCGTCGCAGTCGGCACAATCTGCGGCCAGCGCGCCGAACGCGACGGTCTCGCTGGCCTCCGAGCTCGCGGGCACGCCGATGTCTCCGCGGATCAGCAGCTCCTCGTCACCCCAGGTGTCGCACGACGTCGCCGTCCAGTGCAGCGTCGCCGCCTGGCCCTCTCCACGGACCGAGAGGTCGAGCACGTAGGTGACGATGGCGGGCGCGTCGAACGGCACCTTCAGCTCGAAGTCACGGACGTCTTCGGCGTCCTCGAAGCGGATGGCGGGCGCGTTGTCGGGCATCTGGCTCACCGACGCGCCGATGCCCGGGAACGGCGTCGTCACACACCCGCTCCCCAGCAGTCCCAGCAGGACCAGTCCTCGCATCCGCGCCTCCAGTCTCTGCCCCCTAGTGTGCCACGCCACGGCGACCTTCGGGCGCATCGCTGGGCAACGGACCAGGAACCGGTGTCAATCGGCATCCTTCCTCGCCGATTTCACGATCACGGCTCGCGCCTTGACTCCGACCTACGGACGCGTAAGTTACTACGACGTAACCTACTCGAACGTAACCTACGTTCGCGTAGCACCCCCCGCCGGGCCCTGTCCCGCTGATGGAGCCGCCATGAACCGCCCTGTGCGCGCCCAGATCCGCCGCGCCCTCCCCGCAGACGTCTTCGCCCCGCGCCCGCTGCGCGCGCTGCTGGTGCCCGTGTGGGCCGCGGTCGCCCTCGCTGCGTCGGCCACCGTGATCTTCGCCGGCCTGCCCTGGTGGGTCGATGTGGCCCTCTCGCTGGTCATCGCCCAGGCCTTCGGCGGCATGGGCTTCGCCGCCCACGAGATCCTGCACGGCTCCACGGTGCGCAACCGCCGCCTCCAGGACGTGCTCGGCTGGGTCGGCTTCCTGCCCTTCATGGTGTCGCCGACCCTGTGGCGGGAGTGGCACAACCGCCGCCACCACAGCCACGCCAACCGCGGCCACGCCGATCCGGACCACTTCGGCCACGTCTCCCGCTACCGCAAGGGCGGCGTGATGCACGGCGCGTACAAGCTGCTTCCCGGCTCGGGAAGCCTGATCTCGGCCGCGTTTCACTTCTACTGGTTCACGTTCCACAACTTCTTCAACCTGCTGGTGCTGTCGAAGCTCTACCGGCGCTTCAACCGCCGCCCGGCCTTCATCGAGGCCGCCGTCGCGGTCCTGTTCTGGGTCGGCGCCATCACCGCCGGCACCTGGGTTGCCGGCTGGGAGGTCGTGCTGATCAGCGTCGTGCCCATGATGCTCGGGAACGCGCTGGTCATGGGCTACATCAGCACCAACCACATGATGCGCCCGGAGCTCGACCACGATGAGCCCGTGGACAACAGCATGAGCCTGGAGGTCCCCTGGATCGTCGACCTCATGCACGGCTGGTTCAGCCACCACGTGGAGCACCACCTCTTCCCGTCCATGAGCCCGGCCCAGGCGCCGCGGATCAAGGCCTGGCTCCTGCAGAACACGCCGGAGCGCTACGTCTCCCCGCCCTGGTACAAGGCCCTGTGGTGGCTCTACCGCACCCCTCGCCCCCACGACGGCGCCAACGTGCTGGCCGATCCCTTCGACGACAGCCGCCGGGTCGATCTGGACCGCCTCACCGCCGAGCTGCGCGACAGCCGCTTCGAGCGCCTCGCTCCGGGCCAGGCCGAGACCCCCGATCCCGAGCCCGGCCCCGGCATGGACGACGCCCCCGAGTCCACCGAAGAGGTCGCGGCCCGGCGGGAGCAGGCCGCGTAGGCAGCCGCCGGGCTAGCAGGGAGACATGCTGATCCTCTTCGCCTCCCTGCTCCACGCCCTGGCCGCCCCGACCTCCGAGCCCGACGCAGACGCCGCGTCCGACGAGGTCGACCTCGCCGACTGGGAGCCGGTCACCCTGGCCGAGGGAGCGCTCGATCTCGCCGGCGAGGTCTGGCTGAAGACCGACCGCGGCTGCCGGCTGGCGAACGTCTTCGACGGCGAGCTGACGGTGCCGCTGTGCGAGACCCCCACGCTGACCTGCACCTGGTCGAAGCACCTGGGCAACGCCTGGTCCAGCGAGGGCTCCCACCGATGCGAGCGTGCCGACGGCGGCGGCTTCGGCGGAGGAAGCGCAGGCTCGTTCCACGACCTGCCCCTTCGGGTCGTCAGCAGCGAGGATCGCGTCGTCTGGCGCCGGGTAGTGCGCATCCAGGCCGTCACGATGACGCACTTCCAGGAGGTCCACCCCTGCACCGAGGCCACGAGGGACGTGCGCTCGCCCGACGTCGCCGACGGCAAGCGTACCTGTCGGTGGTCGGAGGGGGTGCAGGTCCAGATCCGGCCCGAGCAGACCGCGCTGGGCGTCGGCATCGCCAGCCGGGTGTTCGACGAGCCCATCGACTGTCACCAGCCCTGTCCAGCCCGGGGTGACATCGCCGAGGTCCTGGCGATGAACGCCGCGATCGGACCGGAACCCCGCGCCCGCCGCGGCGCCGCCCGGATCGAGATCTTCCGCACGAAGCCGGAGTGCGAGGCCTCGCCGTGGCCGACCGAGGTGACGCTGCCGTGGAAGGTGTGCACGCGCGGCACCGAGCCCTCCATGGAGTGAAGCTGGCACGACGCCTGCACGGTGGATCGCCTCCGGAGGCCTCGTGCGACACGTCCTGCTCCTCGCGCCCATCCTGCTGTCGGCGATCCCCTCGATCGCCGAGGATCGGCCAACGCCGCCGATCACTCCCCTGCGCTTCGAGGCGCGCCGCGAGGTGCTGGAGCGCCACCGGACGCGCCTTCACGCGCACGTTGCCGCCTGCCGCGGCGAGGCCGAGGCCACGAGCCGACGCCCCTGCCAGGCCGCTCTGCAGGAAGCGCTGATGCTGATGTGGACCGACTGGACCGTGTCCGAGGTGCTCGCGGGCACGACCAGCGACGAGGGCCTGCTGGTCTACTGCGAGTCCGCCCCGGCCAGCTGCCTCCCCAGGTTCTTCGGCGAGGGCGGTCTCGTCTTCGAGGAGACCTTCGAGGTCCTGTGGCTGTCTCCACGGTCCGACGGCCGCTATCGCCGGGTACGGCTGGTCCCGGACCTGCTGGTCTCGGTGCCGGAGGGGCCCACCGCGTACACCCTCGTCGACGACGAGACCGTCGAGGATCCCCTGCTCTCCGAGCTCATCGGCCTGTCCGACGGCAACCCGGCGCGCGGGTTCCTCAACCACCGCGCGCCGGACGCTGTGGTCCACCCGCTCGCGAGCCGCACGTCGCCGACCGCGGACACGTTCACCTGGGAGCGGCCGCTGTCCAAGCCCGCGTACGCCGTCTGCGCCGATCGCGTCGCCCGCTTCGGTCCCGACGACCTGATCGGCATGACCGTGCAGGAGGGGATGCTGACGGAGGCGATCTTCCCCGCCTGGCGCTACCGCCTGCCCTGCGCGGCGCACGCGGTCCTCGGCGGCGATGTGCCCGGGATCGTCGTCGGCAAGCGGCGGCCGGATCCGAGGCCGTCCGATCCGGAGGACCTCGGCGGCGGCCGCCAGCGGGTGCGCATGGGGGCGCTCACGCTGGAGGCGGAGCCCTACCTCCCCGTGATCGGCATGTGGGCAGAGTGCAGGATCACGGCCGGGTCTCAGGAGCTGATGACCAGTCCGGGCCGCCACTGCGTCGTGCACTGGGTCGGAGATGTCAACAACGATGACATCGACGACGCCATCCTCACCTACGTCGGTGAGATGGGCTGTTCCTCGACCGCACTCTACCGCTCCCATCCCGGGGGCCGGATCGCCGTCGGCGACACCTGGAACGACTGCTGAGCCCGGACTTCGCTACTTCTGGTAGCGCTCCTTCCACACATCGTAGGGCATGCCGTAGATGATCTCCCGGCTCTGCGCCTTCGTCAGCTCCACGCCGTGCTCCTTGGCGGCGTTGCCGTACCAGCGGGACAGGCAGTTGCGGCAGAAGCCGGCGAGCTCCATGACGTCGATGTTCTGCACGTCGGTGCGCTCGCGGAAGTGGGCGACCAGGGTACGGAACGCGGCCGCCTCGATCTCGGTGCGGGCGGCGGCATCGAGCTGGCCGGTCGGATCGGGGAGCTCGGGCAGCGGTGTGGGGTCGGACATGGGGCCTCCTCGTGCATGGAAGCGTAGACCGCGCCGGGCTGCCGAGCACGCGCACACCCGCTCCAGTGGTGCAGGACACAGGCCGGCCCTGCATTCCGTGGTGTGGTCCACCGTCACGGCTGCCGCGCATCCGCTAGGCTACGCCATCATCTGGAGGTCCCGTGGCGATCGACATCGAAGAGACCATGAGCGTCAAGGCACCGCCCAAGCTCGTGTGGAACTGGCTCCTCAACATCGAGAACACCATCGGGGCCCTGCCGGGCGCCAAGCTCGAGTCGGTCTCCGACGACGGCCGCAACTTCGTCGCGCGGATGAAGGTCAAGGTCGGCACCGTCAGTCTGACCTACAAGGGTGACCTCCAGCTCACCGAGGTCGACGAGGCCGCGCAGCGCGTGCAGATCTCCGGCAAGTGGAAGGAGGTCGGCGGCTCGGGCTCGGCGACGATGGAGCTCACCGGCACGGTGGTGCCGAAGGACGACGGCACGACCGACGTGCAGTTCGTGGGCATGGCCGATCCGGTCGGCCGCATCGTGCAGTTCGGCAAGGGCATGATGCAGGGGGTCGGCGCTCAGCTGTTCTCCCGCTTCTCCAAGAAGGCGAGCTCGCGCATGGAGAAGGAGGCGCTCGAGGCGGAGTTCTCGGGCGATGACGCCGAGAGCGCCGAGGCCGCCCAGGAGTCCGCCGCCGCCCAGCAGGCGGCCGACGAGGCCAAGGCCAAGGCCGAGGCGGCGAAGAAGGCCGCCGAGGATGCCGCTGCTGCCGCGCCCGCTGCCGGCGGCGAGGTAGACCTCTCCCCGGTGATGGCGAAGATCGACGCCGCCATGGCCGCCGCCGAGTCCGCCCAGAGCCGCGCGGACGCCGCCTACAAGAAGGCCGAGGAGGCGCTGGCCAAGGCCGAGTCTGCCGCCGAGATGGCCCAGAAGGCGGGCCAGAAGGTGACCGAGCTGGCCACCGCGGGAGCGGACGAGCAGGAGGAGGAGCTCAACGGCATCGCCGTCTTCTTCCAGTGGCTGTTCGGCGGCGGAAAGAAGAAGAAGTAGGCGGGAGCTCCGTCGGGACGCCGCGGTCGACGTGACGTCCGATGACACCCTCGGTCGAAGGACCCGGTACGCGCATCCGTCCGTGGGCCACGACTCGGAGGGAACATGCGAGCACTGACCGGACTCATCCTCCTGGCCCTGCCAGGCTGCATCGTCATCGAGAGCGGAGACCCCGTCCGGGTGCCGTGCTGCGGCGCGGCGGAAGGGGCGGAGCTCACCACGGTCTCGGTCATGGACGACGTCGGCCTGGCCCTGTCCTTGACCGACCAGACCGGTCCCCTCGCCTGCGCGCTGTCCGAGGACGACGAGCTCGAGCTGGGTCGGGCCGGTACCCAGCTCTTCCTCCGGGTCCAGCCCGGCTACTTCCTCGGCTGCGAGGACGGCGTGCACACCCTCGGCGGCCCCGAGTGCACGCCCGGCGAGGGCGTGCCGGTGGGCTGCGGCCGCCTGCGCACCTGGAACACCGCCGGCGAGCTGGTCGAGGAGTCCTGGGCGATCAGCGGAGCGGTCATCGTCTCGGAGGACGGCTTCGACCGCTGCCGCTTCGAGGTGGAGGCGGTGCTTCCCGGCGGCCAGGTGGTGGCGGGCGAGTTCGTGACGGAGGAGCTGGAGTGGTTGGGTGCGGAGGCGGTCTGCGACGAGGGGTGATGGTCGGGAGCGTCCAGCCCGGGGGTGTGCCGCGAGAGTGCAGGCCGTTGCTCCGACCGAGGGAGTGGCGAGCCGGTCTCTGGTCGCTGGTCTCTGGGGCCCACTCCGATCGGGGGTGGCTGGCGCTGGTTTCGAGACTTCCTACACCGTGACCCGATGCATCGGCGTGTCCGCCCGGATGCCGGGTTCGACCGCACCGCCGTAGACCTGACGCGCGCACCAAGGGTGTTTGGGCAACCGGTCCCACCGTGGGCCCAGAGACCAGTGACCAGCGACCAGAGACCGCCCCGCCACTCCTCCGCCCAAGACCCACGGACGCGGCTCTACTCCTCCTCGTCGCCCTCGAACCCGTCCCGCAGCGCCTGCGGCAACCTCTCCGCCACGCCCTCGACTCCGGTGCCCTCCCACTGCGCCGCGACCTCGCGCCCGAGCGCCTGAAGCTGCTCCGGGTCCGTCTGGGCCAGCTGGACCACGCGCTGCAGGCCCGCCAGGAGCTGCCGGGTCGCGTCCAGGTCGTCTCCCTGGCCCAGGCCCGCCGCTTCGTCGAGGCTCTGGGGTCGGGGGCCGACGTGGCCGGTGCGGGCAGCCCCCAGGAGCTGGGTGACTGCGGCGAGTCCCGCCGAGAGCCGCTCGTGGGCGTCCGCGACCGCACGCTCGTGGAAGGCCTGGGCCTGCTCGGCGCTGATCTCGTAGGCCGCGGCCAGGCTGGGATCGGCCGCCACGCGGTGGCCGTCGATGCGCACCAGCTCCAGCGCGCCCTCGCCCAGGTCGGCGTCGACAGGAACGAGGAAGTGCCGCTCTGAAGCGCCTTGTCGGCTGACATGCAGGTCTGCGCCGGCAGCGGTCTTGGGGTCGATCACTGGCCCACCTGCGGCACCGCGGTGTCCTGGCCGTCGACGTAGGTCTCGAGCAGGGCCAGCTCGCCCCGCGACAGGTCGCTGCGCCCGCCGAGCGCGGCGCCGACCTTGTACGCCTTGAGGTCCTTCGCGAGGTTGTCCATCGCGTTCTGCGGGATGTAGCTCTTGTCCACGGTCGCGTAGAACGACAGCCGGTAGTTCAGGTCCAGCTTGTCCATGTGGCCGACCATCGTCTGGCGGGTGTCCTCATCCAGGCCGCCCCAGGAGCTCTTCGTCCACGCGGACAGGTTCTTCGGCCCCAGCGAGGTCACCTCGGCCAGCGCCTCCTTGGCGAAGTTGGGTGCGGTGGTCTGCAGGCCTTCCGTGAAGCCGAAGCCCGACAGCACGGCCAGCTTCTGCTCCGGCGACAGGTCCAGCTTGGCCAGCTCCGCATCGGTCGTGGGCATCTGGCCAGACTGCATGGCCGAGACGATCAGGCTCGGGTCCTTGCTCTCTCCGCTGGTGACCGCCTTGCCGATGGCCTCCTGCACGCCCTTCTTGACCTCGGGCGGCAGCTGGTCGAGGTCGGACAGGCCGAACGACTGACCCAGCTGGATGCGCTCACCGTCGGACATGCTGCCGAAGCGGTCCACGACGGCGGCCTTGAGGTCATCCGGCAGCTTGTGGCCCTTGAACCGCATGAGCGTCTCGACCGTGACCGACGGGACCGTCGCGGTGATGGCGTACTTGGCCTGCTCCTGAAGCGGCTTGGGCAGGGTGTCCCAGCCCGCGTCCACGGCGAAGGCGATCTGGTCCTCCACCGTCATCGACAGCGCCATGTAGCGGATCATGTCCTCACCGAGGAAGTCCTTGGGCAGCTTGCCCGTGCCCGCGGCGTAGCGCGCGAGCAGGACCTTCTCGGCCGCGGTCCACTCGCGATCCTTGACCGCGTCCCAGGGCAGCCCGCCGTTGAGGGCCAGGCCGATGGTCTTCGCGTCCGCGCTCGCGAGCTTCTCCTTGTCGAACGCGGGCGCGCCGCCGCCGCTCGTCTGGCCGACCCCGCCACCGGTGGGCGAGTCGGCCATGAGCTGGGCCTCGGCCTCCATCTGCAGGAAGAGCTTGATCTTCTCCGGCTGGCGCGAGGGCGGCAGCTGGGAGCCGATGGCATAGCGCTCGTCCTCGGTGAGCTCACCGTGGAGCAGGTCGTACTGCGCCGCGGTCATGCTGCCGTTCTCGAGGTCCCGCGCGACGTTTGCTGGCAAGGCCTTGCGGTCGCCCCACGCGTTGAGCGCGCCCGTGAGCATGGACTTGGGACCGCCCGTCGCCAGGCCCTCCCAGAACTTGCCCGCGTCGGCGTAGTTGCCAGCGGTGGTGACGTGGCCGATGGCGAACTTGGCCATGGAGTCGCGGGCGCCGTACATCACGTCCGCGGTCATCGAGCCGTGGGTCATGTACTTGGGGTCCACGTTCACGTCGGCGCCGTTCTGACCGGCGCGCTCCATGAACGCGTCCTTCTTCCGGTCGCCCGACCACTTTCCGTACATGCCCTGGGCGCCGCCAGTGACGAAGCTCTGGGGCACGCCACCGATGCCCTGCATCGCCGCGCCGCCGAGCCAGTTCTCGACGCCCTTGTCGAAGTTCTGCTCGTTCCACAGCCCGCTGTACGTGTCGGTGACCACGCCGCCGAGCGCGTTCTCGGTGCCGGACTTGATGAACGTGTTGAGGTAGGCCTGCGCCTTCGGGCCCATCTCCCAGGCCTTGCCCGAGAAGAACGTGCCCGCCTTAGTGCCCGCGTCCTGGAAGAGCTTGGTGCCCTTCGTGCCGGCCGCCTCGGCGATCTTGCCGAGCTTGTCGACCTTGGACAGGGCCGCTCCGAGGGCCGCGGTCGAGGCCATCTTCACGAAGTCCTGGGCGATGCTGTCGTAGCCGTACGCGTCGCCGATGGCGGCCTTCTTGAGCACGATGCCCGCCGTGCCGATGGCGATGTTCGCAATCAGCATGGCGAGCGCCGGGGAAGCCGCACCCGCGGTCGCGATGGTGGCGATGACGCCGCCGATGATCTCGAGGGCGGTGACCAGGGCGTCGACCGTGGCGGCCAGCGACTTGCCGTACGCCTCCGACGACTTCTGGCTCGTGATGCCGAGCTCCTGGATGAGCTGGGCCGCCTCGTTGTCGGTCTTGGCCAGCTCCTCGAACTTCAGGTCGTTCGTGCCCGCCTCGACCATGTCCGAGTATTCGGCGTCGAACTGCTCCTTTGCGTAGTCCATCTCCTCCATCGCGGTCGACATGCCCAGCTGCTGCTTGGTCCACATCAGGCCGCGGCCCATGAGCCCGGAGTTCTCGAACTCGTAGTCCATGTCGACGAGCTTCTTGAGGTCGTCGGCGTTCTCGGGCTTGCCCAGCTCCAGCTTGGCCACGTCGTGGGCGTCGCGACCGCCCAGCTCGTCCTCGGCGACCGTGCTGATGCCGCCCATGCCGCGGTCCTTGAGGTCCGCGTCGATCTTGGCGACCTCCTCCTTGGACAGCGGGTTGCCCTGGTCGTCCTGCAGGGCCTTCTTGAACATCTCCTCGTCGGTGCCCATGCCCCGGGTCGAGTACTCGATGAGGTCGGCCGGGTTGGACTTGCCCTTGTCCTTGGCGTCCTGGGCGATCTTCAGCTCGAGGCCCGCGTCCAGCTCGGACTTCAGGTACGCGTCCATCGTCATGTCGTTGTCGCCGGTGAACTTCTTCATGGACGAATCGAGCGTCGTGAAGTGGTCCGACTTCTTCTTCTGCAGCTCGGCGAGCTTGATCTCCATCTCGACCCGGGCGTCGCCCTGGACGGAGGGGTCCTGCAGGGCCGTCGTCAGGGACGCCATCTCGGTGTCCCACTTGCCCACGTCCGACTTGAGCGCGTCGAACATGGCCTTCTCGTCGGTGCCGGCCCCGTCGCCCGCGGCGTAGACCTTGGCCGCCGCGACCTCGGCGTCGCTGCGCTCGTCCTTGGCCAGCGCCTTGACCAGGTTGTAGTCGGCATCGTCCTCGAAGGCGCCGGTGAACTCGTACTCGATGCGCGCATCGAGGTCCATCTTCTCGCCCTTCGAACCGGCATATTCGCCGTAGAACTTCTTGAGGCGCTCCCGCTCCTCGGGGGTCTTGGCCGCCTCGAGCAGCTGCTTCACCTTCTCCTCGTCCGTGCCCATGCCGTCCATCGCCTCGTGCAGGCGGATGGCGTCGGACTTGGACTTGGCCTCGTCGCGGGACAGGGTGGTGTCGGCGAGCGCGTTGAAGGAGTCGAGGTCCGCGCCGCCGAGCGCACCCTTGGTCTCCTCGATGGTCGACGCGTACTGGGTCGTCAGCGTCTCCATCTCCTCCGCCGACGCCGACTTCATGACCTCCTCGATGCGGGCCTCGTCGTCGTTCCAGAAGCCGGTGCTGCTCTCGAGCTCGAGCTTGAGCGCCTTGGCGCGGTTGTGGTTGAGGTAGGCGAGGCCGGTGGCGAGGTCGTCGCCGCTCATCTCATCGTCGAAGTACCAGCGCAGGCTGTGCTTCTTGTACTTGTTCCACAGGCTCTCGAGCGCCTCGATCTGGCCGTAGGACATCTTGCGCAGGACCGAGAAGATGCCGTTCTCGTCGGTGCCCATGCCGTCCATCGCCGAGAAGATGCTCGGGATGTCGTTGCTGACGATGTTGATGCGCTTGGAGTTGGTCTTCTCCTGCGCCTTCTCCTCGATCTGCTGGGGGATCTTGGCCAGCTCTTCCGCGGCCACCTGGACGAGCTCCTCCTTGACCGTGTCGAAGGCGCCCTGCACCAGCTCCTTGTACTTCTCGACGGCCGCGACCGCGCCTTCCTCCAAGGCTTTCGCCGCCGGAGCCACCGGGGCGATCTGCTCGCCCAGGGTGGTGTCGAAGGCCTTGGTCATGCTCTGGATGTCGAGGTCGAAGTCGGTCGAGGTCTTGTTGACCTCCGCAACCAGCGCCTCCGCCCAGGCCCGTGCCTCGGTCTCCTGCGTCTCGACCGCCCCGTCGAAGGTGTCGATCTTGCGGTCGATCCCGTCCTCGTAGGTGCCGATCGCTCCTTCCGCCAGGGAGGCGAGCTCCTCGAGGTGCACGCCGTGGCTGCTGGTCAACGACTCGGTCGCCGACTCGAGGGTGCCCTGCACGTCCTCGAAGCGGACCGGGCCCTCCCAGCTCGCGACGTCCTCGCCCAGCAGGCGGGTGACGTCGGCGTAGGTGGCGGCGTCGGTGGCGGCCTTCACCTCGATGCTGTTCTGCATCTCCAGCGCCATCTTCTCGGCGTCGTCGCGCAGGGTCTGCTCGGCGGCGTCGAGCCTTGCCTGGGCGCGCTCGTTCTCCGCGGTCGCCTTGTCGACCGAGGTGTCGCGGGCGGACTCCAGGCTGCCGATCGCCCCGTCCTTCATCGCGGTCAGCTTGCCCTGCGAGGTGACCCGGCCCGCCTCGATGTTGGCGTCCGCCGTGGTCTTCTTCGCGTCCAGCTCCGTCGACAGCGACTCGGTCTCCACCTCGACCGCGGTGCTGGCGGTCGCCTCGGCGCGACCCTGGAGGTCGTGGGTGCGGACCTTGACCCGCATGTCAACAGCGTTGCCCGCGCCGGTCGCGACGTCCTTCGCCACCTCCGCCTTGGACTCCTCGTGCAGGGAGTCGACGCCCTTCTTGCCCTTGGCGGCGGACTCGTGCTCCTTGGCCTTGGCGTCACCCTGCTTCTTGGCGTCGTCCTTGACGGTCTTCGCCTGCTCCTCGAGGCCCTTGCTGCTCTGCTCGAGGATGCCCTGGTACTCCTTCGCGCCGCCCTGCCGGGTCGTGTCGACGTTGGTCTTCGCCCCGTCGAACGTCGTCTTCACCTCGCCCTTGCGCCCCTCGGCGACCGTGTCGATCTGGCCGACCCCGGCCTCCGCGGACTTCTCGACCAGGCCGATGCCAGTGTTCGCGGCGGCCACGGCGTCGGTGCCGGCGGTGTCGAAGACGCCCTTCACCCGGCCCCGGCCGGTATCCACCGCGGTCTGCACGGCACCCTCGGCGGTGACGCGGGCGGTCTCGGCAGCGCCCAGGTGCTCGTCCCGGCTGGTGATCAGCGCGCCCTTGTACCCGGTGGCGGTCGTGTGCAGCTCGCCCATGCGACCGTTGATCATCGAGGCGTGATCGCCGGGCGTGGTGCCCCCGTTCTGCTCGGAGAAGGCCTCCAGCGCCTGATCGTCGAGGCTCGGCGCCGCAAAGGTCGGCAGCTCGGGCTCGGGGATCTCGGGCACGGCGACCAGGTCGGGCGGCGCGGTCTCGGTGAGGCCGACATCGCCGTCCCCCCCGCCGGCACCGCCACCTTCGACGGCCTGATCTTCGCCTTCTTCCTTGCCTTCCTCGCCGTCCTCCTCCTCGACGGACTGGTCCGAACCCTCCCCGCCGCCGACGGCCTCGGCGTTCTCCTCGCTGACCTCCTCGCCCTCGGTCTTCGTCTCCTGATCGCCGGAGCCGTCGCCGCTGGCCTTGGCCTCGCCGTCACCCTCCTCCTTGTCGCCGCCCTCCTCGGAGCTGTCCTTGCCGTCCGTGGATGGGGCGTCGTCACCGCCGCCACCGCCGGGGGGATCTCCGCCGCCGGGAGGCAGGGACAGCGACTGCTCCGCTGCATCGAGGACGGAGAGACCGCCCTCTTCCTCGGTCGAGGTGTCCTTCTCGCCACCGCCGTCGAGCGATGCCATGGCGTCTGCATTCGAGTCCAACGCGGAGAGCGTGTCCGTGTCGGTACTCGCGGACGACGACTTGTCCCCGGGTCCTCCGAGGACCGTGGGCTTCCTGGTCTTCATAACGTGCTCCAAAATTCGCCGAGGATTGGCGTAGAACGCGTTCAATCGTAATGTCGATCCGGGCGATCGTCATCCCCTGCGGGGGCTGCGTAGGATCCGGGCAGGACCCTCTCGGATCAGCGGAGCACGCGCCACACCGGGCCGAGCATGTGCCAGCTGCCGTCGCCGAAGAAGAACAGGTGGAACCTGGAGCCCGCGGCGGCGCCCGGTCGGGTGGCGGTGACCTCGTAGAACACGGTCTCGGGATCGAGGAAGGGGGCGACCTCGCGGACCGCGCCGGGGAACTGATCGGCTGCGGTCGTGCCCGGCTCCGGATCGGCGAGATCCGATGGAACTGCTCCGAAGACCTTCACTTCCGTGCGATCCGACGGCACGTCCAGTACCTTCGCCCAGGCCCGGTCTCCGGCGTCCTCCGGAGGCCGCATCTTCGCGTAGCCCTCGGTCAGGCGGGCGCGGGCGTCGGCATCGGTGACGGCGAGGGAGATCGTGTGCTCATCGGGAAAGACGGCCCGAGCGAGGGCGGCACGAGCGGCAGGATCGGAGACCGCCGCGGTGAACAGGGCGACCAGGTTCTCGGGCTGTGGCGCGTGCTCCACGGGACCTCCAGGGTGAGCGGAATGTAGCAGGGGGTGGCAGGTGCGGAGGGGGAGAGGCGGGGGGAGGCTGAGCTTCGGAACGGTGCTCGGCACAGAGGCTCAGAGGCACAGAGGCAGTCACAGAGGGGGGAGTGGCGGGTCTGACCAGATGGGCAGGGCTTCCGGATTCATGGTCCTGGAAGGGTGGTTCCTGGCGGGGGTGCTGCCTCTCGGCTGCAAGGCCCGAATCGAGGAGGTTGAAGGCAGTTCCCGTGATGGTCGGCGTAGATTGTGCTCTCTGTGCCGTCCTCGGTGCCTGTGTGCCTCTGTGACGAGCACCGCCACGAGCCATCCGGACCGATCGCCCTCACCGATTCCCGGTCGGCGGTGTCCTCGCCAGGATATCCCCCTTCACCCTCAACAACTCCCCTTCCCCGACGACCTCCTTCACGTTCACCCGCAGCTTCAGCGCCCCGCCCTCGGCCCGGACCTCGTCGGCGAAGGACCCGGCGACGGAGTCGGTGATGGTGGTGAGGATGGTGCTTCGGCCGAGCTCGGCGAGGGGGGCGGCGGCGGCGGCGCCGGGGGAGGCGCCGCGCTCGATGACCTCGGTGGCCTTCAGGGTGAAGGTGCCGTCCTTGCGGACGAGCTCGCCGTGTACGGCATAGTCACGCCACCAGCCGGGCTCCTGGATCATCCACAGGCGCAGATCGAGGGTGAAGCGGCCCTGTCCGATGTCGAGGCCGGTGGGCTCGGGCACGACCTGCCAGGTGACGACCCCCTGCTTGAAGGTCTCGCGGCGGGCGATGGAGAGCAGGGAGGGCTGCTGGACGTGCAGGGTCCAGCCCTTGCCGGGCACGGCGAGGTCGGGCAGCGGTCGCGGGTCGAGGGCGGTGGTGAGGACCTCGACGCGCAGGGCGGCGTCGGGGGTGCGGACCCGCACGGCGAGCGCGGGCAGGGCCTGGTCGTCGAAGCGGGTGACCTCGGTGGGCTCGGTCCGGTCGAGCAGGCGGCGGGTGATCGCGTCACTGACGGGGCCGTCGACGACCTTCTGCAGAGCGGCGGGCAGGCGCTTGCCGAGGGTGAGGCGCAGGTCGGACACCTCGGCGATGTCGGCGCGCACGACCCACTCGTCGCCGTCGGGCACCGCCTCGACCGACACCTCGGCGTGGGCGCTCACGGTCAGGGGCACGGTGATCTTCAGCATGCCCTCGGTCGACAGGGTGCCGGACAGGGCCAGGTCGACGCCGAGGCAGTCGTCGCAGGCGCGGGCGGGTACGACGGTGACCTTGTCGAGCGTGAGGTCGGGGGTCAGGGTGCCGGCCTTCGTCTCGACCGGACCGTCGAAGTGGCCATGAGCGGCGAGCCCACGCTCGATGAGGTGGGCGACGACCGGGCGCGAGATCTGGAGCACGGCGTCGGGCTGCCAGCCCTCCGTCGCCGGGGCGGGGGTCGCGAGCGCGGCCTCGCGGGCGGCCTGGTAGTCGGCGAGGGTCGACGGACCGGCGCAGGGGTTGGCGCACGCGGCGAGCAGCAACAGCGGGACGTAGGGGGCGCGCATCGGGTCTCCAACGCAGGGCCGGAGGGTAGCGCGGGTCAGTGCACGCCGCGGATCTGGTCGTCCAGCACCTGGGTGATCACGACGTCGATGGGGTCACAGTCGATGTTGCCGTCGACCGCCAGGTGGGCGAGCCCGTGCACGGCGCACCACATGCTGATCGCGGCGCGCGCGGGCGGATGGCGGACCCGGCCGATGCGATGCAGCCCGGCGAGCGCGTCCAGCAGCAGCTCGTAGGGGTTGCGTCCGCCAGGCCCGACCCCGCTGACGTGGTGCTCGCTGCCCGAGCCGAACGGCCCGAAGGCGAGGCGGAACAGCTCGGGCTCATCCACGGCAAAGTGGACGTACGCCGCCCCGATCGCCCGCAGGCGCTTCTCCGGATCCGCGCTCTCGGGCGTCTGCTGCTCCATGCGCTCGGCCAGCAGCGAGAAGACCCGGGAGGCCACCGCAGCGAGGAGGGCGGCCTTGTTCGGGAAGTGCCGGTAGGCCGCCGCGGGATCGACCCCCACGGCACGGGCGGCGCCCCGGAGGCTGAACTTGTCGAGCCCGTGCTCGCGCACCATGGCCAGCGACTGCTCGACCAGCGCCTGCTCGAGGTTGCCGTGGTGGTAGTCACGGTCGGACATCGAGGCCTCCCGGGACGGGACTTAGCACGTCGGGGGACGGGGGGATCCGGGAGTGGGGCGAGGAGGGAGCAGGGTGGGTGAGCCGAACATGATTCATTTGGTCGTACGTCTGCTTTCACCACGGAGGAGCTGAGCTCCGGATGTCTGACGGAGGGCGACGTGGAGGGCCGGGCCGACTTGGCTTGCCTGGACGTCCTCAGGGAGGTCATGTGCTCGTTCCGCCCCGCCTGTCTTCCGTTGGCCAGAAAACCACTTCATTCCTCAGTCAGATCTCCGGGCCTCCGCTTCTCCGGGGTGGAAGTCGCCGCGGGCATCACCACTTCCGATGGAGGCGAACGCCCCACGGCCCACCCTCCGTGTCAACAGTGTTGACTTCCATCCGGCCGATGCTATGTCAACACCAATGACATTGGAGCCTTCCCATGCGCCCACTCCTCTTCCTCCTCGCCCTCACCGCCTGCGCCAAGCGCGTGCAGGACACCACGGTCGACGAGGTCGAGGTCACCACGGTCCGCCGCGCATTCGCGAACGTGCACTGGGTCGAGGCGGGGGAGCTGACCTTGCTCGTAGACACAGGCATCGAGGCCGAGGCCGACGCGCTGGTCGAGCAGCTTCGCGCCCTGGGCAAGGACCCCGCGGAGCTCGACCTCATCATCGCCACCCACGGCCACGACGACCACGCGGGCGGCGCCGCCACCCTGCGCCGAGCCAGCGGGGCCCCGGTCCTCCTGGGTGCGGGCGATCTCCCGCTCGCCAGCGCCGGGCGCAACGACGCCGGCCCCCTGTGTGCCACCGATCGCATCGGCCGCAGCCGCCTGGAGGGGGTGCAGGAGGCGTCCTACGCCCCGCTCGAACCGACCATGCGTCTGGAGCCAGGAGCCACCAGCAACCTGAACCAGCTGCTCCAGCAGGACGGCCCCCCAGCCGCCGTGTACGCCATCCCCGGCCACACCGAGGGCTCGCTGGTCGTGACCGTGGGCAACGCCGTGTTCGTCGGCGACATGTTCCGCGGCGCCATCGGCGTCGGCGGCGCCCGGGTGCACTTCTACCAGTGCGATCTGACCGACAACCGCGCGGACATCGAGCGCGTGCTGGGGGAGCTCGCGCCCGGTGGGGAGCGCTTCTACACCGGCCACTTCGGGCCGCTGGGGAGGAAGGACGTGGAGCGGCTGGTGGAGAGGATGGCCGACTGAGCCCCCTACCCCACCGGCAGACACACCTCGGTCCGCCAGTCCGCCGGGTCCGGCGTCGACCCCGGATCGGTCAGGTACGACTCCCACGGCCCGCCGCTGGGCTCCAGGCCCTGCGCCTTGACCCAGGCCTCCAGCGCCGAGTGGGTCGCGCCGAGGGTGTCGTAGGGGCCCTCGTGGATGGCGACTGCGACCCGGCCGCCGGGGAGCTCACCGGCCAGGATCTCGCCCGCGCCCTCGCCGCCCACCACTGGCATACCCGCCTCGATGGTGAAGAATCCGCGGCTCATGTCGAGGTAGCGGGTGAACGGCGGGCCGGCCATCTGGATGCCGTGCTGCTGGCAGTGGGCGAACACCGCCGGCAGGCACTCGGCCATGGCCTGCTGCAGCCCGTCGTGGGGCACCTCGCGGCGCATCTGGAGGACCGGCTGGGGGGCGCGCTCGACGAGCTGGATCTGCAGGGACATGGCGTTGCTCCTGGGCTTCAGGGAGAGGTGGTAGAGCCCCAGGCACGGGGCGTGCGCAGGGGCGGACGGGCCCTCGCGGAGCGCTGTCGGCGTAGTGTCCCAGGCGCGACGCACGGCGCGGGTGAACGTGGCGTGGCTGGCGAAGCCCGACCGCAGGGCGACGTCCTCGATGGAGGCGTCCTCGGTCCGCAGGCGCTCGGCGGCGGAGGCCAGGCGAACCCGGGTGGTCCAGGCCTTGGGCGTCTCACCGGCGACGCGGACGAAGTCCCGGTGCAGGTGGGCGTCGGACCACCCGGCCATGCGCGCGAGGGCCGGCGTGCCGAGATCCTGCGTCGGATCGGCACTCGCGCGGGCGAGCAGGTCGAGGATGTCGCGGGGACCGGGCATGCAGCGAGGGTAGCGTGGGAGAGTCGAGGCGCCTTGACGTTTCCTGCGATCGGCCGCCCTACCCCGCCTCCCGCAACCACACCGCCGGGTCCTTGCTGAACCGGTCCCGGCACCCGGCGCAGCAGAAGACGTACTCCTGGCCGTCGTGCTCGAAGCGGAAGCGGGCGTTCTGCACGTCCACCGTCATGCCGCAGACGGGGTCGAGCTTCTCCTCGCGCGGCTCCAGCTGGACCTTCGGGCGGCCCATGCCCGCGGCCTTCTCGCGGACGATCTCGGCCAGCACGGCCACTGCGATCTCCTCGTGGGGGATGGGCCCCAGGTCGAGACCGGCGGGGGCACGCAGCTTGCCCAGGCGCCCCCCGCAGAGGTCGCGCTCACCCAGAGAGAGGCGGATGGACTCCCCACGACGCTTGGAGGCGACCAGGGCCACGTACGGCGCCTTGGTCTTCAGCGCGGCGTAGACGGCGTCCTCGTCGTACTGGCCCATGGTGGCTACCACGACGAAGCTGGTCTCGTCAACGCCTGCCGCCTTCAGAGCGTCCGGCGACAGCTCGCGGACGACGTCGTGGGCGTCGGGGCGATCACCCTCTTCCAGCAGCACGGCCAGCACGTCGTACTGCATGGCGCGCCCCAGCTGGCACAGCGTCCGGGCGACGGGCGCGTCCCCGATGACGACCAGCTGGGTGCGGGGCAGCCTGGGCTCGATGAACAGCTCCAAGGCGCCCTCCGAGGCACAGGTGATGGGCTCGTGCACGCGGCCGTCGGCGCCCAGCGCGAAGAGCTTGGCCTCACCGAGGCAGAGCACGCGTGGAACGCCGGCAACCAGCGCTTCGCGACAGTGACGGAGAACCTGCTCTCGCGAGCACGCCCCGCCGATCCAGCCGGTCATGGCGCCGTCTGGCTCGACGATGGCCTGGTTGCCGACCTTCCCGGAGGTGAGTCCGTCGGACCAGGTGACGGTGACCCGGGCGTAGGGCTTGCGCCCCCGGGTCAGCGTCAGCTCGCGCTCCATCACGTCGCGCACGTCAGTTCCCCTTCGCCGACTGAATCGCGTCCCACACCTTGGCCGAGGTCACCGGCATGTCGATGTTGCGCACGCCCAGGTGGGCCAGCGCGTCGACAACAGCGTTGACATAGGCCGCGGGCGAGCCGACGGTCGGCGACTCCCCGACGCCCTTCGCGCCGATGGGGTGGTGTGGTGAGGGCGTCACGGTCTCGCCCAGCTCGAAGTTGGGCGTCTCCCACGCGGTCGGCAGGAGGTAGTCCATGAAGTTGCCGCCGATGCAGTTGCCGTCACTGTCGAAGGTGATGAGCTGCATGGCCGCCATGGCGAACCCCTCGGTCAGGCCGCCGTGGATCTGCCCGTCGACGATCATCGGGTTGATGCGCACGCCGCAGTCGTCGACCGCGACCATGCGCAGCACCTTCCACTCGCCGGTGGCGGGGTCCACCTCGACCACCACGACGTAGCTGCCGAAGGGGAAGGTCAGGTTCGGCGGGTTGTAGTACTCGACGCCCTCGAGGCCCGCGGACAGGCCCTCCGGGTGGTTCGTGTACGCCGCGAACGCGATGTCCTGGATGGTGGCCGTCTTGTCGGTGCCCTTGACCGTGAAGCGATCCTCGTCCCAGACCAGGTCGTCCTCCGACGCCTCCAGGATGTGGGCCGCGATCTTCTTCGCCTTCTTGCGCAGGTTTCGCGCGATCACCGCCGTGGCCGCACCACCGACCGGGGTCGAGCGGCTGGCGTAGGTGCCCAGGCCGTACGGCGTGTTGTCGGTGTCGCCGTGAACGACCGCGATGTCCTCGGGCTGGATGCCCAGCTGGGAGCTGACGATCTGGGCGAAGGTGGTCTCGTGGCCCTGACCCTGGGTCTGCACGCCCAGCTTCAGGATCGCCTTGCCGGTCGGGTGGATCCGCAGCTCGGCGCTGTCGAACATCTTCAGGCCCAGGATGTCGTAGTCCTTGGCCGGACCGGCACCGACGGCCTCGGTGAAGCTCGCGAGCCCGATGCCGATGAGCCGGCCCTGAGCGCGCAGCTCGGCCTGCTGCTTGCGGAAGTCCGCGTAGCCGACCATGTCCATGGCCAGGTCCAGCGCCTTCTCGTAGTCGCCGGAGTCGTACTCGAACCCGGTCGACGTGCGGTACGGGAACTGCTCGGGCTGCACGAAGTTGCGGCGGCGCAGCTCCGCGGGCTCGATGCCCAGCTCATACGCCGCCGTCTGCACGAGGCGCTCGATGATGAAGCTGGCCTCGGTGATCCGGAAGGAGCAGCGGTAGGCGACGCCGCCCGGGGCCTTGTTGGTGTACTGCCCCTCGGCGCTGACGTAGGTGACCGGGATGTCGTACGAGCCGGTGCAGGTGTGGACCAGGCCCGCCTTGAACTTGGTTGGCTGGGCATCCGAGAAGAAGGCGCCGTGATCGCCGAGGATGTCGACCCGCAGGCCGAGCATCTTGCCGTTCTCGTCCAGGGCCAGCTTGCCGGACATGTGGTAGTCGCGGGCAAAGCCGGTGGACATCAGGTTCTCGGTGCGGCTCTCGATCCACTTCACGGGCTTGTCGAGCAGGAGCGACGCCGCGGTCGCGACGACGTAGCCCGGGTAGACCGGGACCTTGTTGCCGAAGCCGCCGCCGATGTCCGGCGAGATGACGCGGATGTTCTGCTCGGGCAGACCGGCGACCAGGGCGAAGACCGTCCGGTGCGCGTGCGGCGCCTGGCTGGTCATCCACAAGGTGGCCTTGCGGGTGGCGCTGTCGACGTGGGCGACGATGCCGCAGGTCTCGAGCGGGCTCGGGTGCACCCGCGGGTAGTGGGTGTCGAGCTCGATGACGTGGGCGGCCTTGGCAAAGACCGCCTCGACCCCGTCCTTGTCTCCGGTGTCCCAGAAGTAGGCGTGGTTGTCGGTCTGGCCTTCCTTCTCGTCGCGGATGACCGGAGCGCCCGGCTCCTTCGCCTGCTGGGGCGTGGTGACCGCGGGCAGGATCTCGTAGTCGACGTCGACGAGTCCGGCGGCGTCGGCGGCGATGTAGGCCGACTCGGCGATGACGGCGAAGACCTCCTGGCCCTGGAAGCGGACCTTGTCCGTCGCGAGCACCGCCTGGGTGTCGTAGGACAGGGTCGGCATCCACGCGAGGTTGTGCTCGGCCAGCATCTCGCCCGTGACCACCGCGATCACGCCCGGCACCTTCATGGCCTCGGACGTGTCGATGGACAGGATGCGGGCGTGCGCGACCGGGCTGCGGCCGATGACCATGTGCAGCATCCCGGGGAGCTTCACGTCATCGACGTAGTTGCCCCGCCCCTGGATGAAGCGGTTGTCCTCGAGGCGCTTGACGGAGTGGCCGATGCCACGAATGCGTCCCATCGGATCCTCCTACTTGGCCGCAGCGCTTTCGCGCTGCTTGGCTGCGGCGGACAGGGCCGCCTTGACGATGTTCTGGTAGCCGGTGCAGCGGCAGAGATTGCCGGAGATGGCCCAGCGAATGTCTTCTTCCGTCGGATCGGGGTTCTTCTTCAGCAGATCCTTGATGACCAGCATCATGCCGGGGGTGCAGTAGCCGCACTGCAGGCCGTGTTCCTCGTGGAAGGCCTCCTGGACGGGGTCCAGCTTGCCCCCCTGCTTGAGGCCCTCGACGGTCAGCACGCTCTTCCCGTTGGCCTGGACCGCCAGGTAGGTGCACGACTTGATGGGCGTGCCGTCGACGTGCACCGTGCACGCGCCGCAGTTGGTCGTGTCGCACCCGATGTGGGTCCCGGTCAGGTTGATGTGCTCGCGGATGAAGTGGACCAGCAGCGTCCGGGGCTCGATGTCCCGGCTGTACTCGGTGCCGTTCACGGTGATGGTGACTTCCATGATTCCTCCTACGCCTGGGCGTGGGCGAGGGCCTCGTCGAGGCCGCGGCGGACGAAGGTACGGACGACGGCGCGCTTGTAGGCGGCCGATCCGCGGATGTCGGACTCGGGGTTGCACGCGGCGGCGCAGGCGTCGGCGACCTGGTCGAAGAGACCGGCGGACGGCTGCTGGCCGATGAGCATCTGCTCGGCGGAGGGGACCTTGATGTTGGTCGGAGCGACGGCGGTGAGGCCGACGCCGGCGTTGGCGATGCTGCCGTCTCCGGCGAGCTCGAGGTGGATGGCCGCGGCCGCGGTGGCGTAGTCGCCGATCCGCCGCTCGAGCTTGACGTAGGTGCCGCCTGTGCGTCCGCTCGGCTTCTTGATGCGGATCTCGGTGAGCAGCTCCTCGGGCTCGATGTCGGTGGTGAACATCGCCTGGAGGAAGTCGGTCATCTTGACCCGGCGCTCGCCGTCCTCCTGGGAGCGGATGACCAGCTCCGCGTCGAGCGCGAGCATCACCGTGGCCCAGTCACCGCGCGGATCCGCGTGCACCAGTGAGCCGCCGACCGTGCCCAGGTTGCGCACGATGGGATCGGCGACCCAGTGGCCGGCGCGAGTGATGACCCGGAAGATCGGCTCCAGATCTGGATTATCGGCCAGGACATGGTGTCGCACCATCGACCCGATCACGAGCTCGTCGCCCTCGTGGCGGATCTGTTGGAGCTCGGGGATGTTGTTCACGTCGATGACGATCTCCGGCGAGGCAAAGCGCAGCTTCAAGACCGGGATCAAGGACTGGCCCCCAGCGAGGATCTTGCAGTCGTCGGCGTGCTCGTCGAGCAGCTCGAGGACCTCGTCCAGGCTCGTGGGGGCCACGTAGTCGAAGCGGGGTGGGTACATGCTCCACTCCAGGCGAGAGGTTGGCGCCGCCCCGAGTTCCGGCGCATCGGTGGCCGGGGCGTGCACACACCCTAGTGATGCAACGGGCAGTTGCTGCAGCGAAGTTCACCAATGTCGACGAACCGACGCCTTTGACGGGCCGGAATCCGACCGCGTGCGATCTCGCTCACAGAATGGTCCCGGCCAGCCGCGGGGCGGAGGCGTGCGACACGTCACCAGGACGCACGTCCCAGTGCGGAAGCGCGAGGAGACAGAGTAGGCTGGTCGCCCAACCGACCGGAGTCCCGATGTCCGAGGTGCCTGGATCCGTCGACGACGTCGTCGCGCTGCTCAAGGCCGGCGAGTACGTGCCCGACCGCTCGCTCGCCACCGTGCTCTACCTCGCGCTCGCGCTGGGCAGGCCGCTCTTCCTCGAAGGGGAGGCCGGCGTGGGCAAGACCGAGGTCGCCAAGGTGCTGGCCAGCCAGCTCGGTCGGAGGCTGATCCGGCTGCAGTGCTACGAAGGCCTCGACGTCAGCTCCGCGGTCTACGAGTGGAACGTGGCCCGCCAGCTGGTCGAGATCCGCCTCGCCGAGGCGGCGGACGACGACACCAGCCGGGACCAGCTCGCCGCCGATCTCTACGATGACCGCTTCCTCATCAAGCGGCCCATCCTGGAGGCGCTGGAGCCCCACGTCGAAGGGCCCCCGGTCCTGCTCATCGACGAGCTCGACCGCACCGACGAGCCCTTCGAGGCCTACCTCCTGGAGGTGCTCTCGGACTTCCAGGTAACCATCCCGGAGCTGGGCACCATCCACGCGGATGCCCGTCCCATCGTGATCATCACGTCCAACCGGACCCGCGAGGTGCACGACGCCCTCAAGCGCCGCTGCCTGTACCACTGGGTCGACTACCCTTCCGCCCAGCGCGAGATGGACATCCTGCGCACCCGCCTGCCCGGCGCCGACGAGCGACTGGCCTGGCAGGTGGTCGAGTTCGTGCAGGCCCTGCGCGAGAAGGAGCTGTTCAAGAGCCCGGGCGTGGCCGAGACCATCGACTGGACCCAGGCCCTGCTCGCCCTCGACGCGACCGCCATCGAGTCCGGTGTCGTCGACGCGACCCTGGGCGTGGTGCTCAAGTACCAGGACGACATCGAGGCCATCCGCGGCGAGGTCGCCGACGCCCTCATCAAGAAGATCACCGAGGCGGCGCACTAGCCGGGGAGTCGCCGATGAAGGTCATCCCCCACGAGTCGCTGGGCGGCCACCTGGCGGAGAATGTCATCCACTTCGCCCGCTTCCTGCGTCGCGCGGGGCTGCCCGTCGGCACGGGTCAGGTGTTGGATGCGATGCGCGCCCTGGAGCTGGTCGGCATCACCCGCAAGGACGACGTCTACGGCGCGCTCAAGGGGATCTTCGTCAGCAAGCAGGATCAGGTGGAGCTGTTCGACCTCGGCTTCAGCGTGTTCTGGCGCGACCCCTTCGCCCACAACGCGGCGCTGATGGTCATGCTCCCGCCGAACAAGATGGACGGCCTCGCGAAGAAGCCGCTTCCAAAGCGGATCCAGGACGCGTGGCAGGGACCGGGGCGCTCACCCCAGCGCCCGAAGGACCGAGAGCCGCCCGAGGTGAACATCGATCGCCGGGGCACGGCGAGCCAGCGGGAGATCCTGCGCAGGATGGACTTCGAGCAGGCCTCCGCCGCGGAGCTGGCCCAGATCAAGCGCGAGCTGCAGCGCATGCGCTTCCCGTGGCGAATGCGGCGTACCCGGCGCACCCGGCTGCACGCTCGCGGTGCCCGGGTCGACCTGCCGCGCACCATCCGCGCCTCGCTCAAGACCTTCGGCGAGCCCATCCGGCTGCAGCGCCGCACACCCAGGCTCCGCCACCCGCCGCTGGTCGTGCTGTGCGACATCTCCGGTTCGATGGAGCGCTACTCGCGCATGCTGCTGCACTTCGTGCACGCGCTGACCAACGACCGGGATCGGGTGTCGACCTTCGTGTTCGGCACCCGGCTGACCAACATCACCCGCTCGCTGCAGCACCGGGACGTGGACGTGGCGCTCGAGCGCGTGCGCAGCGAGGTGGTCGACTACAGCGGCGGCACGCGGATCGGGCCCAGCCTGCGCACCTTCAACCGCCGCTGGGCACGCCGGGTGCTGGGTCAGGGTGCGGTGGTGCTGCTGGTCAGCGACGGCCTCGAGCGCGACGACGACGACTGCCTCGCCGAGGAGGCCGCCCGTCTCCAGCGCAGCTGCAGCCGCCTGATCTGGCTCAATCCCCTCCTCCGGTTCGACGCCTTCGAGCCGGAAGCGGCCGGGGTGAAGGCGCTCCTGCCCCACGTGGACGAGTTCCGTACCATCCACAACCTGCAGAGCATCCAGGATCTCGCGAAGGCCCTCGGCGAGCGCTGACCGCCACGGCGCAGACCCCAGAAACACCGAGGGGGCCGCGCCTTCCGACGCTGCCCCCGACCTGCTCGGCTGACCGGGGCATCCCGGTCAGCAACACTCCAGCTGGATCACCAGCGGTCGCCGCCGCCGCCGCCGTAGCCGCCGCCGCCACCACCGTAGCCGCCGCCGCCCCCATCGTAGCCCCCGCCGCCGCCGTAGCCGCCGCCGCCATAGCCACCTGTGGACACCCAGAGAGTGAGCACGAGCGATATACAGCTCAGTCGAAGGCACCTCTCTGTCGATATAAGCACAGTCACGGACCGCCCCCGCCGAAGCCGCCGCCGCCGCCCTGCTGCTCATGGAAGCCGCCGCGCACCTGGTTCGCGCGGTCCTTGCCGCGGCGATCATCGAAG
>MDTC01120143.1_pt1 | contig 31423 bp, 26 predicted proteins | sample 811181 | NCBI WGS metagenome assembly MDTC01 (sample SAMN05326644, study PRJNA326480) | marine metagenome | isolation source: seawater | place: Pacific Ocean: North | collected 2011
GTGGTATGGCTGAAGTTTTCAGAGCCGCGTCGTACGGTGTGGAAGCCTTTGAACGTATTTTCGCGGTAAAACGCGTCTTACCTCAAATCGCCGAAGACCAAGAATTCATCGATATGTTCATCGATGAGGCAAAGATCGCCGTTCAATTATCTCATGCAAATATTGGTCAAGTCTTTGAGTTAGGCAATGCCGAAGAGTCCTATTTCATTGCGATGGAGTTCGTGTCTGGAAAGGATACGCGTGCCGTATTTGATCGCATGCGTTCGCGAGGCGAGAGACTCGATATATCAATGTGCTGCCATATCATTAAAGAAGTCTGTGAGGCCCTTGAATACGCCCACAATAAACGGAATGAAATTGGCGAACCACTGAACCTGATCCATCGAGATGTCTCGCCACAAAACATCTTGATTAGCTATGAAGGTGAAGTGAAGCTGATCGATTTCGGCATCGCTAAAGCTGCGGGAAAGGCCAATAAAACCCAATCGGGCATACTCAAAGGCAAGTTCGGCTACATGAGTCCCGAACAAATACGGGGTAAACCCATCGATGGGCGTTCAGATTTATTTAGTCTCGCGACAGTTCTCTATGAACTGTTGACTTTGGAACGCTGTTTCCAGGGCGTAGACGATTTTTCCACACTGGAGAAAGTGCGAAAGGTCGACTTCAAAAGACCGACCCTGCTGAATCGAGCCATTCCTCCTGAGCTTGAACGGATCATTTATCGCGGTCTGACTCGCAATCCAACAGACCGTTTTCAATCCGCCGCAGAATTCCAAGATGCCCTTCAAAAATATCTCTATCAATCAGGTTCATTTTATTCTCGCAAAGACCTCTCTCAATTCATGAAGGAGACCTTCGCTCGCGAACTCAATGCCGAGAATGAAGACATGGCCAGTTTTCGACGCTATGCGAAAGAAAATATTAGCGAAGCTCGACGTGATGGGCGTATTCCCGAAGAACACTTATCAATGGATTCGCTCGTCGACTCCATTGAACTTGATGTATCCGAGCTGGTTCTATCAGATTCAGATACGGATACGGATCGAGATATCTCGCTCCTCGATAGAACAACCGAGCAAAGCCAGCCGAGACTAAAGGCCCCCCCGGATACTGACTCCGGCGCCTATCCAAGCGATGCAGTAACAATTCCCAGAAACGTCGAGCAAGAGACGGCCGCTGTAGAGCCTCATCCAAAGCGCCAACCGGTCAAAGTCGATACGGGTCGCCGGTTGGCTTGGTTACTCATCGTCACCGCTCTCGCCATAGTCGCAGGCCTGCTGACAGTGATGCGAGAAATCGATGAACTTACCCCGGGCTCGCTGCGCCTTGAGACCAATACAAAATCAGTCCAACTCTATATCAATGGCCGGCTCAGGCATGAGGGACAGGCCCCCATTGTCATCGACCAACTGGCACCAGGTCGCCACGCGCTATCGATTCAAGCGAAGGGGTACTTAGGCGTCAGTAAGAGCGTGGTCATCGAGCCCGGTGTGCAGCGCCCGATTCGTCTGACTCTTGAATCTGACAGGCCGAAAACCAGCTTGACTCTCACAACATTGCCCGCCGGTGCTACGGTCTACATCGATGGTCAAAAAGTCGATGAAACGCCTGCAAAGATCCCCGATATAACACCTGGGAAACGACAATTAAGACTCGAGAAGAGCGGCTACAGTCCCTACCAGGGATCCATCAATATTGCAGAGGGGACATCAGCGCGGATCGATCCCATTCGACTCTACCCGGAAAAGGTCACTCTGATTTTCGTCTCTGAACCGCCCGAAGCAACCGTTGCGGTCAAGAATGCCAACGAACCGTGGCGAACATTGGGTCAGTCGCCCCAAACAGTACCGGGTATCCTAAATACGGGACAGCTCAGCATTCGCGTCTCGGCCCCAGGCTATCAAACACTCGAACGCTTACAACCAAAGGTCTTTACTTTAAGGCATGAAGAAATTATCGCACTGGAAGCAAAAGTGAAGCCGCGTACGTCTAAGGCCTGGCAATCGAGTCGAGGGGGCGCGCGTCAAAAAAACAATGCTGCGAAATCAGCATCCAGCGAGTCACGTAAACGGGAAACGAACTATAGAAACCCATCTTTTTGCCGTGTTCGCGACAGTTCGTTGACGACTCTAAGTGTAGACTCAAGGCCTAAATCACGCGTGTTCATTGATGGGGCAGAACTGGGTTGGGCTCCGATTGTGAAGAAACGAGTCGCGCCAGGATACCACTCAGTCCTACTCGAACGCCAAACGCCTCCCGTTTTCAAGGGCTCTTTCAACGTTCATGTAGCCACTGGGAAAGAACTGGTCTGCATCTATAGGAAAGCACGCTTCAATAGCGAAAAATAACGGCCCCTGTTCCTGCCTTACGATCCAACCCTGAACTCGACTCGGGCCAAACCACAATGGGAATGACAATGGCTGCAACCAGTCCAGCTGTCAGTCCACCCCAGAGCCACCAATTGGTCCCCGCTCGTTCCAACGTATGACCGGCCATTGGGAGCGTCTGAGCACGTGGTGCGGTCGGCGCGACAAGATCGATGCGTTCATATAGGCCGCTAAAGATCCGTGAGGCCGCATCTTGGACTGAAAAAGTGTCAACCGGTATCCGCATTTGGCTCGCTCGACGGTCTCTATTCAAGTCAAAAAGAGCGGCCTCGTAGTGGCCATCAATCCGTGAGAGAAGAATGGCCTGATCGCTGACGACAAGGGCCTTTAATTCTCTCAAAAAACCCTCAAACTCAGAGCCAAAGACTCGACGCGGCAGTTGGCGATGTATCTGGGCATACAACTGGCGACGGGCTGTCGAGGCACCGGTGTAGGTCAGTCTTGCACGGCGTCGATGCTCTAGGTCGATAAACGCGTTATCATGCTTGTAACCATCACTGGACAAGCGCAGATGATGGGTGACCCGGCTGAGCCCCTTCAATTGGAGCGGTGCCATCCCAACAAACTGTCCATTTAGAAAAACGGCCGTCGGCATTTTTCTGCTTCGTTTAACATCAATCCGCCCATTGCGTTTAAGCCCCCTCAAGTCACGACGCGCTTTTTGAAGACTTTTTCGGGTCGATGGAGACACGCTCGCATCACGAAGCTGGTGGTCAGGACTCAGCATCAAAAGACGCCTCCAAACCCGATCTCTCATGGCTATCTCGCCGAGAGCCGCATAGGTTTGTCCAAGTAGAGACAGTGCTTGGATAGCCTTGTCATGATGGCTTTTCCAGCCAACCAGAACCAGGCTTGCTTGCTCGAATTTTCGGGCTGCCTCATCGAGTTCAAATGCCGAAAAAGCTTCAACGCCGCGACGAAGTGTGCGTGTGGCCGAAGTCACACTCTGGTCTGCAGCACCATCGAGCAGACCGGCCGGGTCGCGACTGTCGAGCTGATTTGATTGGTGGATGCGCTCTCGAAGACACCATATGAGTTCGGATGTTGCATCCCGGTCATTGGTCGTCGCCGTGATAAAAACGACGGGCCGCTCTGCTAAAACCTCGCCTGCCCCATAGACTATTGAGGCGAATAGGCATAGAGATGCCAGCGGCCATCGCCCTTCGTGCATCCGCATTTTTGGGTGTTTAGGCTCCATCGTCCTAGAGTCTACAGCATGGCGGGTCAGTTTGCGATCATCTGAGCGAGTCTATCGCTGCCAGAGTTCGGCGCGGCCGACCGCCGACTCGACGGCGGCCTGAAAGGTCGGGTCGTCAGGCGTCGTCAAGTTGTCCCATCGGCCGAGTAAACGCCCGTCATGACTGACGAGAAACTTGGAGAAATTCCACGGAATTTCGCCCCCGTATTCAGGTTGATTGGTCAGCCATTCGAAGAGTGGGTGTTGACCATCTCTCGATGTTGAGGTGACGCCGACATGATAGAACTGTTCGAATGTGATCATGTACCGTTCATTGCATTCCTCGACCTCAGCTAAACTTCCGCCTTGATCGCCGAAGTCATCGCTCAGGAATCCCAAAATGGTGAGCGGTCGGTTGATATAACGCCGATGGAGGCCTTCCAATCCGGTGTACTGCGGCGTAAACCCGCAATTGGCGGCCGTATTGACGATCAAGAGCGCGTCTCCTGCGTACTCACACATTGCGACATCCATGCCGCTTGTCAGACTCAAGGCGCTAAAGCCATAGACCCCGCCCTCATCAACATTCTCCCGACACGTTTTTGCAACGTCTAGCCCCGCGTCGGGCGCGTTAACTATTGGATCCACGTCGGCCTGCTCAAACGCCATATCAGCGGGGCTATCCAGGTCTTGCTCGCCTTGGGCCAGTGAGCTGTCTTGAACAGGGCCTTCTCGCCGAAAGTCAGCTGAATGCATGCCGTTGCCCCCACCGTGGTCGCTCTCAAGGATGGGGTCGAATTCGAGTACATCTCCGTCTGCTGCTTCAGAACAGCCGACGCAGCAGAGACACAACATTGTAAAGTACAAAATGGGTGTAATGCGTTGTGTTAACACGCGACCTGCCTATTCAAGTGAGTTTCGTTAAACTCATTAGTTAAGTGAAGTTTCCGGTGTGAGTCAAACAGAGTCTAAATCCCCTCACTCGGTTACCTCCGTTTTCATGGCTCGTCGAGCAATGCGTCCTATCCAAACCATCAAAGTGATTAACGCCAGGCCCGCTGCTCCAATCAGGTAGAGACGAGGCCCCTGGAAGACACTCTGTCCAAGAACCGCCTCAGCATCTGCAAGACTCTGAGTCGCAGCACCGATGTAAAGCGCCACACACAGCGCGGGTTGCATGCCTAGAACAGTACCGAAAAACTGGTCTTTCATGCTGATTCCGATGGCACCCAAGGCATAATTTTGTAGACCAAATGGCATGACCGGTGCCAGGCGGTTTAGGACAACTGCTCGAGTCCCTTGACCAGCCAAAGAGGTTCTGACGGCACGCCAGGCGGGTTTAGTCTCAACGAAGTCCAAGACGGTCTGTCGAAAGATATACTGTCCTAAAAACGTCGCCACCATCGCCGACAACGCGGCCGCTGGAAGAAGGGCCAAGTACGACGTCCAAAATCCAAAGGTGAGCCCCGCTAAAATTCCAATTGGCAGCATAGGAAGCATGCACAGCCCAGCGCAAAAATACAGGAACCCAAAGACAATAGGTCCGGCTGGCCCCAGCTCACGCACCAAAGTAACCCCAGTCATAAGCCAGTCGATAAATGGGATAAATTTAGCCAAAACCGCCAGTAATATCAGTACGCTGAGCACGCTTACGGTTTTCTTCGCAGGCCCGTTCATTCGCTGACCCATCCACACAGAGAGAATCGGTCTTCAGTGGGTTCAAATCCCGTTAGTCTACCCATGAGAAGTCCGGTCGCCAGTAAAATTACTAAGCACGCGATGGCGCTACTGACGTATCCGGCCATCGAGCCAATTCGTATCCGAACCCAAGCGCCAAAGCTGGTTGAGATCAGGACTGTGGGAGTAAAAACACAGACGAGGCTAAAAGGTGTTAAATCGCACCAGGGGCAGGCGTGCTTCGGTGTCACAGCGACTGGCAATAATTCACAGTGGTGGACACCACCTGCAAACAAATGCCGACACCCACAGCCAAATAGAAAAGAGCAGATAGGAAGCGCAATGAGCGCCAACAAAGCGATGGAAAAAAAAAACTGTCTGAATAGGCCCTTGCTATTCATTCCGAGCGCCTTCGTCTCAACGCGAGACGTTCATGAAGGTGATGTTTCTTGAGCTTATAGGCCAGAATCCGCGGCGTGGTCTCCAGAGCTCTCGCTGCCGCGGCCATGTTACCATGGGCATTTTTCATTGCTTCTATCAACACCTCGCGTTCAAACGCATGCACCACGGTATCCAAGGACCCTTGCTTCGTTGTTCCCGAAGACGAGCCTGTCTGCAATGTCGGAGGAAGATGGTGACTCCGAATCACGCCATCATGTGCCAGTAAAACGGCTCGTTCGATACAATTCTCAAGCTCTCGGACGTTCCCTGGCCAGTGATAGGCACACATCAAATCAATGGCCGGCGTACTGATCCGTGCGACGTCCTTCTCTTGCTGGCGAGCGTGTTTTTCAACAAAGTGATCAGCCAGCAAAGTGATGTCTGTTTTGCGTTCCCGCAATGCGGGGACATGAATGGGAAATACGTTCAGTCTGTAGAAAAGATCTTCTCTAAATTGACCGTTTGAGACCCGGGCGGCTAAATCCCCATTGGTGGCGACAATCAAGCGAACGTTGACATGGCGAACGCGCTCTTCGCCTAGACGGTTTAACTCTCCATCCTGCAATATCCTTAGAATTTTCATTTGGATCGATGCCGGGAGATCGCCGATCCCATCAAGGAAAAGCGTACCCATATCGGCCATTTCAAATCGACCTTTACGGTCCTGTAGCGCACCGGGCAATGCGCCGCGAACATGGCCGAAAAGCTCGCTTTCGATTTTAGTTTCCGACAAAGCGCCACAATTCACGCTGATAAAGGCCTCTCTGGACCGGTTGCCCTCTTGGTGAATTGTGCGAGCTATAACCTCTTTACCCGTTCCGTTTTCGCCTCGAATCAGCACAGGTAATTCGGAGGGGGCGACCTGGTCGAGCAGCTGAAATGTCTCTTCGATTAATCGGCTGCGCCCAACGAGGTTCCGGGGCCTCAACACCCTCCGAACCTTCAATCGGCGAGACATATCATCAAATGCCGTTTCTTCTTCAAGACGATCGCGCCAAATTCGGACCCCGCCACTGATCAACTGAGCCGCCGTCACCAAGACCCGGCTCTCCCATTTTAGGCGCCTCGGGCTCAGTGCGGGTAGATCAATGGATAAAGTCCCGATCACCTCATGATTCAAACCGTGGATTGGCGTACATGTAAACGCCATCTGGCGCTGAACCTCAGCGTCTCGTGAACCAGACTTGTCGATAAACTGAGTCTGTTCGGACATCTGAGCGACAAGCATGGATTCACCACGGGCCAGAACCTGTCCTTCAATTCCATCACCGCGTCGGAATCGGCACCGTCGCCTTTGTTTTTCCGTCAAGCCATGGGCGAAATCAATACGGATTTCGTCTCGAATGGCATCAAAGACGCCGATTGACGGTCGAACAAACCCGTAGTCGGCAAGATGAGTCATACTTTCATCGAGCGCTGTGGCGATATCCTCTGAGTGAGCGTGCAATGACTGAGTGATGCGGTAGAACAGTTTCGTTAAACCGTTCTTTTGACTATAGGCCGTTGGCTCTGACATCGCCTAATTCCACCCTCAAAACTGACCGAACACGCTGAATCACACCGTCGATCATACCCATGGAGACTGCGCCTTTAGACACACTTAAAGGGCGAGATGCCCCTGTAGCGAATACCAGCCCTGTTCGTGTCAGTAAAGATGGGTCGCTAGGTGTCCGAAATACGCTCTACTTTGGGCTGATAGATTTAGCGTCTATACGCGACAGGCCTTTGAGCTCAAACACAGACACCAAATAGAGCATCTCTACGGTGGCCGGACATAAAAAAAGACTGTGCTCGTGCTTACTCGCCCGCCAAGTCTTTATGCAACTCACCCCAAGCGGATATGAGCTCAAAGTTATCGACAACTCGGGAATGATAGTGACCCCAAACATCTGAAATCATGACAACCGAGGCCTCGCTTAAATCAGCGGTTCGATAGAGCGCGTAATAACCGGCTCCAAAGGAGTCATCGATTTCTTCGACTTTCCTTAAAGGCTGCTTCGAGACGGGACACATCAGGCGGCAACGCGTACCCACCGGGATATTTGTGTAGCCTTGCTTACGTGCATCGCCATGAATCGGACTTAAGTGAACGTCTTCACATCGCCCATCGGGTGTTTCAACAGACAATGTGATGGCAGGAAAGCCATCAAAGGTCACATCAGATAACCCAACCAGGTTATCCCCATTCGGTCCAAAGAGCTTACTGACAATAATTTGAACATCCGATTGGTCACTCATTTCTAATCATCCCTCTTTTTCTCAATTACGTTCGAAAATGTTTGAACGCACGTGTTAACGACTTCACAGAAATGCTATTAAATGCACTATTACAGCGGATTGGCAAGGGCCGACGCATGGGCTGGTCTTCATTGAGCTAAGGCTTCGATCAGGGACTGAGTCAGCCGATCTTGCAACCCGGACTAAATTGGGATTTCCTATGCGGCGTAACACTTTATGGATCGTAATCCTAGTCATACTACAAGGATGTGGTGGGGCATTGATCAGCAACCAGCAGGAGCGAGAAATCGGTGCTGGTGTCGATCAGCAACTCAAGAAAGAGTATCGTTTGGTCCATTCAAATGATCCGGTCGCCAAATGGGCAAAAGAATTTGTCGCTCCGCTGCAAAGAGCCTCCGTCCGTTTTCGAGACCCGAAGGAAATCGGCGGCTATAAGGTCGCTGTGATCGCAGATAACAAGCTGGTCAATGCGTTCGCCGCGCCTGGCGGTTACACGTATTTATCGACAGGCTTGATACTCCAAAGTAAGACCTGTGCAGAAATCGCCGGTGTTATGGGTCATGAGCTTGCCCACGTGACCCAGCGACACGGTGCCAAATCTATCGAGAGTTCATTCGCGGTGGAACAAATCGTGTCTTTATTCCTGTCCGACGGGCTCGCGGCCGGGTCGGCCGTCCTCATCTGGCAGTTCTTATCATCAACAACATTTAGTCGCGATGATGAGAACGAAGCCGATACGGTTGGTTTACAAATCAGCTATGGCGCAGGCTACAACCCCGATGGCCTGGCTGACTTTTTTCGAGTTTTGTTAAAGGCTGAAAAAGGCGCATCAGCCCCGGAATTCCTTTCGTCTCACCCCGCCACTGGGAAACGTATCCGTTCGGTCGAACGTCAAATTCGAAAACGCTATCGGGGAAATGCCAAACGTAAGTCGACCAAATGTAGAACACGGATGAAACTGGCTGAAATCAAACGTCGAATCAAGTCAGGTAAACTGAAACTTGGACCGAAAACAGTTCAAAAAAAGACGACCCGAACTGATGCGATCAGACATTGGAAGACAGCGATGGACCGGCACAAAATTAAGCAAAAGTCCAAAACGCGAAAGTCGTCTTCACAGAAGGCAAAACCAAAGCCAAAAAATTAGCACAACGCGTAACCTGCCTTAAATCTCCTCGAAGCCCGTATGCCCTTCAAATAGATGCGTCGCCCAGCTGATAATCAATTACGCGCTGCGTCAGTCCGTCGATGGGCCGTTCTTCAGTCACAGTTGGCTCAAAACTGAGATTTTACAGAAGCGCTACATCGTGGTTAGACTGGCACAAAATTGACTTACTGGAGATGTTATATGAACGCGTGTTCAAACCAATTCATACCCCGACTGTTCTTACTGATTGCCTGTATATCCGGCTGTTCAGAAGACAGTCCTAGACCTGTCGTAGACGCGATGGTTGACGTAGGACCCGAATGCCAAACGGGGTCAGACGGCACCGCGCTTTGCGTACAGCGCTACGGTGAACGGTCTTTTTGTAATGCAGACGGTGCATGTCAGGAGTTGGGTGCGTGTGAAGACGAATCTTGCTGCGCCCCAGGCGAAATGGGGGATGACTATTGCTTGGAGCTGAACGGACCGGGCAGCGCCTGTGAACTCGACGGCGATGTGGGCCGGTGTGGTGAACGGGCATGTGTGGGCTGCCAGCCCGATGGCGATGGTCATATATGCTGCTACGATGCACTCGGCGCGAATTGGTTCTGTGGTGGAGGTGGACGCTGCCAGGAGGTTACGAATTGTGAACAGGATGAGTGCTGTGTTCCTGGTCCGGGAGGTGATGCAAAGTGTGTTCGTATTTTTGGCGAAAGCAGCAGCTGCACACAGCTAGGCAATGGCGGACAATGTGTTATGTCTGCCCCGCCGCCCTGTGCTGGGTGTATGCCCGACCCTGCTGGACACTCTTGCTGTCGCGAAGAATTCGGTGCCGACTGGTTTTGTGGACTACAGGGGATCTGCAATCCGAGCAGTGGGTGTGAGAATGCCGACTGCTGTTTGCCCAGCGAACAGGGCGATGCCTACTGTCGGGACACCTTCGGAGTAGAGTCCCTATGTCGAATTATAGACCGCGATGGCCGCTGCTCACCAGCGACGCCGCCATCCGAGTAGACCTACGACCACAAGCAGCCAGAGCGGGCTGGGCTTCTGAGCAGCTGCAGAACAGTTGCAACCTGACTCAGCTGGCACCTCAACGACTCTAATAGTTGGGCCACCTGGATTTCCATTGGTTCCGGCGTCAGACCACATATTGGGGTCCGGAAAAACGCCTGTATCTCGACCGCCCACCATCGGACCGCCTCCCTGGTCTGGTTGCAGGCTGGGCCCGACGCCCTGGTCCACAACCGGTGCGCCACCAGGTATGCAGGCGCCACCGCCGCCTTGGAGCTGAATACATTGACCACCCGGTGGACAATCAGCATCGCCTCCGCACTGTTCTGAGCAGAACAGATTTTCACCGTCATTCAGACAAATTTGGCTTCTGCAGTCCGTGCTTTGTTGGCAGGGGTCACCAAAATCGGCCATGCCTGCACCCGGAGTGCCCGGAATACATGCACCGCCACCGCCTTGTACAGCGGCACATTGACCGCCATCTGGGCAGTCCTGATCGTTATTACAGGTCTGTGAACAAAACGCGCGCTGACCATCACTGATACAGAAACCGACACGGCAGTCATTATTTGACTGACACGCGTCACCGAAACCGGCCATTCCACCGGCGCCTCCGCCATTCCCTGGCAGGCAGATTTGTGATCTTTGACCGTTAAAATTAACCGCCGTACAGTCCCACCCATCTGGGCATTCCCCATTACATGACCGAGTACAGAATGGATTACCGGCGCCTCCAGACACGCAGAATAATCCGTCCTGGCAAGCACCCTGTTGGCCATTGCATGGGTCTCCAATTGCACCTCCTCCAGCTTGCTCATCGACGCAACTTCCACCCACACATTGTTGTCCATTAGGGCAGTCATCGTCGGCCTGACAATCCGGATCAGCACCGGACGGATACAAATCACAGACGCCGTTGATATCGTCTTCTGCCAGGCTGGCCGCCCCGTCTCCTCCAAGGTAGGCAGCGTACATTGTGGCGTTTTGAAAGGGGGAATGATTGAGCCCAAGCTGATGGCCCACTTCATGAGTAATAATGGACACCGAATCGACTTGACCGTTTCGGACTGCATTGGTGGTCCAAGAGTGGTCGATTCCATTGAAGAGGATGTCTCCGTCAAATGCAGAGTTTCCCCTGAAGACACTGAGCGTGACACCAATGGTGGCACGTCCTCCAATCTCTCGAGGCCGTTGTTGGGGGTTATAGAACCAAACGAGGGTATTCATCCCGTCATTGGAGTTCCATGAGCCGTTCGTCTCGCCGTCAAACTCATAGGTGTAGCCACTGCATGCAGGCTGAGCCCAATTAGTATAGCTCGATTGAACGACCTGCAAAGTCGTTTGCTGACCGAGTTCTTGGGATGAATTGGTGTTCACTTCATAGCGGACGGGCAACCGCCAACGAAAGCCCGTCGGCACAAACGCGTAGGCCGCCGAGAGCAGACTACTGACGACGATCGCCCCCGTCAGGAGCCGAAGCTGTTTGACAGTCATTGAACGGCCCTCAAAGTCGAACCGTCGAGAACAGGAGGGGTTGGTGACAGCGCATTCAGTAGGCTCTCAAGGGTGTGCTCGACATGCCCCGGCTGGAACGGCATTGGCTCGGCCAAATAAAAGCTGAGACCCGCTAAATTACGGCTGAGGGAGGTGTAATCGCCGGTTCGGTCGATGGTAAACATGCCCTGTGCCAGTCCAACAACGTAATGCACGTCTTTAGCTGGCTCGTAATCGAGAAAGACAATCACTTCTGCACCGGGGGCAAAGTCTGCATTGCCCGACAACAACATCGTCCACTCGCCAAGGCGCCCCCCCAACTGCTGAACCGTGATGGCGTCGGGCCCATCTCCGATGATGTACTCATCAATGACCAATTCAGTCCTGGTGTAGATCTCACCGCGCGGCCCACGCTCCGGGACCGTGTACACGTGGTCTACGACCGCTCTCACAACCCGATTGGACTCAGCGGCGAGTTGTCCGATGGACAGGGGTTCGACGACTGTGGCGTGGCCGTGACTGGCCCATAAAGCGAGACCCAGACTCAATCCGAATACGAATCGAATGCACGACGTCATCATGTTGTCCTCCCGTTAAACAATGTCCGTACTGTGAGTACGTCTGACATAACCACTAGATTACGACATTCAACCCGATTTTGAAATCTGTGGCGGCAGGGGATGCTGCGGCTGGCATATAGGTTACGCGTCAGAGCCTGGTCTAAACAGGATTATCGCAGTGGTATAGCCGTGTACCCAGGTTCGCCCGCCAACCTGGCCGATTTCGCCATTACCGAAAAAACCACTGGGCGATAATGCGTCGAAATGCTGCCAGAGAACACGACTGTCATGGCCTACTTCACCGTAAAGCCGTTTCCCTCGCCCAACGCATGAAAACATCAGAGCCCCAGCGGGTTGACGCTCCCCTTCGGCGGATTCTTTCAATAAATCGTCGAGTTCCGACCAAGCAGAACGTGCGTCGCGAACATGAAATTGGACAACGGATTGAGTCTCGACTCGAGCGGCCACCAATAGCGCCCGGCCTTCCGGCATGGCACCAACAAGATCTCGAACAAGAAAGTCTCCTGGGCCATAGGATTGAGCATGAGGCTCCATCGCCAATCCGAGATAGAGTGCTTTTCGTGCGAGAGCCAATTCTTCCGGCGGCAGCGCCTTGCACACTCTTTCGACCGCGTCGAGTGCCGGCATGCCATCCAGCTCGTGGATGGTATGCTCGGTGGCACGAGTGACGAAGAGCGGGGGTCCAATGGGACGACATCCCTGAGAAATAATGCTTTCAACCGTCAGATTTCCAGTCAATGTTACGCCCACACAACCCGACTTATAAATTTTATCATTGCGGAATAATGCGTGTTGACCAGGCTCCCGACCACCTGATGCTATCCCTCCAAAAATCGCAGTCTGTGGATAAACAGTGTCGGCCATACGAAGGAATGATTTCACGTTGCATGAAAATGGGTCTGGCAAAACCATCATTGCCTGCGGCAACTCGTCGTCTGCCAAATCGAGAAGCATTTGACGTTCAGCGTCTCGGTCCATGCCATCGTCGGAGTCATTGAAATGAAAAGTCTTTAAATCGACACCTGGAAGAACAGCGCCAGCCAAAGTCAGTGCTGGCCCCTGCTCTACCTCGTGACTGCCACCGATGATACCCGCTCCACAACAGCCGATGACTTGACAGCCTTGGAATCTTTTGAGTAAGACCGGTCCGACCAGCGACCAGCTGGCCTGATGGTGTATCGAAACGAAGACGAAAATGATGCTTGGCTCGTCAGCAAGCGACATCTCAAGGGTTTCAATACACGAATCCAGAGCATGAGCTAAATCTGAATGGTTAGAGAGGGCGGTTTGCCAATCCATGAGGCCTTTCGCGTGACGTACAGGAGATAACGAAAGATGATCACGGTAAGCGGCTGCGGTCAATGGTATCGACCAATCCTCGGTTTTATTTTTTTGAACCTGAGCCTTGCACGCGCGGCACCGGAGCAAATCACCGGGCCGCCTAAAAAGATCATGGCGAGCCGCATCGACAACCAAAACATCACATTGGACGGCCAACTTTTAGAATCTGGGTGGGCCAATGCGGACGTCGGCAGCGAATTTGTGGAGCGAGTCCCCAATCCGGGAGACCGCCCCCCGGTCAAGACCAAGATTCGTGTTTTGTATGACGACCACTATATCTACGTGGCTGTTGACTGTGCCATGACGCCGGGCGAGCAACCTCGAATTCTAGAACTGCGACGGGACAGTGGACGCATCTGGGCTGATGATGCCATCACGCTGAAATTCGATGTCACCCACGATAAACGCACATCCATCAATTTCGGCGTCAATGCAGCCGATGCACAAGTGGATGGTATCGCTCTTAATAATGGGCGCCAATTTAGAAAGGAGTTTGATGCGGTCTGGCGGTCTGCGTCACACATCAGTCCGGATCGGTGGACCGTCGAGTATGCTATTCCCTATGTTGCGCTGGGCTTGACAGCGACCGATGACCTGGACCGAATTATCGGTTTCAACGTGTCTCGCGACCACAATTCGCGCAATGCCACCTATGATTGGAGTCTCATTGCCCCTGAGTTTGGGCCATCCGCTGCAAGCGAATATGGCGACATCGTCGGATTGAAAAATGTCGGCATCAAGGGCGAGCCCGTTCGCATTGCACCGTACCTACTGGTGCGCGCCCCCGGTCAAGATAATTGGAGTGGTCCAGATGCAGATATTCGAGCCGGCTTGGACGCGAAGACCCGCCTGCATAACGATCTCTGGATGGAACTGACCGCATTGACTGATTTCGCTGAGGTCGATTTGGATGACCCCTTGGTGAATCTCAGCCGTTTCCCACTGTTCCTGCCAGAGAAACGGCCTTTTTTCCTATCGGGCTTAAGTATATTTGAGTTTGGAGCGCGAGGACGGGCACAGCCCTTCTTCTCTCGACGGATCGGACTCGACAGTAACACGGAGACTATCCCCATCTGGGCGGGTGCGAAGCTCTATGGCCGAGTCGACCAATTGGGTGTTGGCCTTTTGAACGTTACGACGGCAGCGAATGCAGAACAAGACACGCAAAATCATTCGGTCGGGCGGCTTCGGCACGTTTTTGAAGGCGGCAACACGGCCGGTCTTCTGGCCACGTCGAGCAACGACCTCGGCGGCAGTGGCGAGTCATCTGGTCGTCATTCCGTCGGTATCGATGGCAGCCTTAGTTTGGTTGAAAACCGTCTTGAATTATCGACGTTCATCGATCTCTCAATTCAGGCAGATGAAGAGCAGTCAGTGGGAAACGCGTCGCAACTTGGTATCGATTATCGGGGTCGTATCTGGCAGCCGAGACTGTTCGTGACACGAGTCGACGAGAATTATAAGCCGGCGCTCGGCTTTGTTCGTAGGCGAGATATTGTGGACATTCAAGCTGTCAGCCAATGGACCGCTCGTTACGGTACGGGCCTGCTGAGCCAAATCCAAATCGAGACCTACAGCAACACGATCATGAACGATGACCTGTCGGATTATCTGGGGCGTGAGTCGGGTATTGAGACGGGGTTTCGCACGCGAACTGGATGGTCACTGGTGGGCGGCCTCAGCCACGAGGAGGATGTCGTAGATGACGACTTCGACTTACCGACCGGTGAGACTGTGGGTGCAGGCACCTATTCGGGACTGAGTGCGTTCGTCCGCCTCCGTACACCTTGGATTCGTAATCCAAACGTGTCACTTACCTATGATTGGACGAATGGTTTCTATGGTGGATACAAGCACGGAATGAGACTGGGTAGCGGACTTAATCTAGGGCCTCATTTTCGTTTCACAACATCCATTTACGCAACCATGTTTGAATTGCCTGAGTTTGACCGGTCGGAGACCATGACCGTCAACTGCGGTCTGACGACTGCATTTTCTCCCAATCTTTTCTGGGAGAATAATTTGCAAGGGGTCAGTGTAGACGAATCAGGTCGAATCCTCTCCCGGATAAGATGGCGATATCTGCCCGGCAGCGACCTGTTTATCGTCTACCAAGAAGACATCAAGCACACGGATTCATTGGAGTCTCAAGATCGGCGCTTCGTCTTCAAGCTGACCTATTGGTGGGACGCAGTGCTGTAGTCGGACTTTGTTCAAAACCATGCCCTGCAGGTGAACCAAGCAATAGGTCAACACGGCCAATCGTCCCTTTTCGGACGCCGGATACACGTCTCGTGGTCAATACGGCAAGGGTGGCAAACTCGATGATCATCGCAAACCAGGCACCCACAGCGCCCAGACCCCACGACAGCGCGAGAAAATAGGTCAATGGAAGCATGATGACCCACGCCGCGAATGACGTCGCCGCGAATGTAAAACGGGTATCACCAAGGCTCCTTAGGGAGCAGAGATTGACCAAAACAACGGCATCTAACACTTGGAATATAGCCGCGCAGAGCAAGCAGGTTTGAGCGATTTTTTCGACGTCTGCATCATGGGTAAACAAGCTCACGATAGGCGCGCCTGCAAAGAGAAATAGACAACCACAAAGCCCCATGATGTACAGCGCGATTTCCCTCGCTGACGCAATCGCACGTCCCGCTGTTCGTGGTTTACCAGCCCCTAGGTATCGACCAGCCAGAACACCAGCCGCCTCACCCAAACCATAGCCAGGCAAAAATGAAATGCTAATGATGTTCAAGGCGATTTGGCTCGCAGCGAGGTGGGCTGGCCCAACACGGGCCAAAACAGCCGTCATTGTCGCGAAAGCTAAGGCGCCAAGGCCGGCCTGCGCACCAGCCGGTAGACCGATGGCAATACTGCTCCTTAAAACCTCGATGCTTGGTCGTCGGGCGCGCCCGACAACGACAAAGAAACGCCATGCATAAAAGATGCACATGGTCGCTGAACCAGCCACTGTGGCAAGCGCTGCCCCCTCGGCGCCCATGGCCGGTATGCAGCCCCAGCCGAATATAAAGATAAAATCTAGGATGATATTGACCGCGTTCCCGCAAATGCTCGCCCACATGCGAATCTTGGTGTCGCCTAAGCCTTGGAGAATCGACATCAATGCAAAAGAGAGGAGTGAAATTGGCAGCACCCAAGCGCGAATCCACATATAACCGGATGCACTGTCGATGACGGCCACGCTCTCGCTGAGCAAGGGCATGATCCAGATTGTAAGGCCCATGGTCAGAATCATGGCCGCAAGGCCACTTAATAAACCAATAATTAAGCCGCTGCCCGCCGCCTGTAGAATTCTCGTCCGCTGACCCGCACCATCCGCCGCTGCGATCAAACTCTGAGCGCCGGAGGTCAGTCCGCGGAAGAATGCGACCGAGAAAAAGATCATCGTCGCGCCCAAGCCAACCCCGGCTTGGGCTTCAGTGCCAACTTGGCCCATTAAAATCGTGTCTGTTACCCCCATGAGGGTGAATGACAAAAGCCCAATGGCCAGTGGCCATGCCATCATTGCGACTTCTAATTTACCACCTGCGCCGTGCATTTATCCTCGCATTAGGATTCACAAATCGATGTCTCAACGAGGCTCTGAGAAGGGCGCCTGCCCGGTTCATGTAGACGATTCGATTCAACCAGCTCACGGGGCCAGCTCTGGGTCCAGACGGCTGTTTTATAGACTGCCTGTAGAGTCTTGAAGTGGTTCCGATGGCGTGTCATCTCGGCCTTTCTGTATCGACAGTCCTGTACAGCCTACTCCATGGTCTCTAACCACACACGTAATCGTCAAATAAAACCAATCACTGGCTCAATAGAGCAGTTCTAAGTGCCAGCATCCCGTCCGAAAACCATCGACTAAAACCCATAGCAGGTGGTTATGGCTAACTAACTCAGCTAAACTAAGGACATGAAGATTGCTGATACGCCATCGCCTAAAGACGTCACGCTCAAGTGGATCCAACAGGTTGTGATCGGGGAGAATTTGTGCCCATTCGCCCGACCTATTCTTGATCGTCTCACTCTCACTGTTCTCACCGGGTTGGCTCGTGATTCGTTCATAGACGCGGTGGTGTCACATGTTCTCGGTTTGCTGGACCACAGTGCCAATGACCGACCCACATCAATACTCATTATGAAAGATTTAGGTCATGATTTTGAGGACTATCTGGACCTGGCTGACCTAGCGAATGCCGTACTCGACGAAACCGGTGTTGCCGATGAAATTCAAATCGCTACCTTTCATCCACAGTATCAATTCGCAGACTCTGACGCCGATGACCCTGCGAATTGGACCAATCGCTCACCACTGCCCATGCTTCATTTCTTACGAACTGCCGATGTTGCCTCGGCCGGCCTGGACTATCCCGATGTCGAGCTGATTCCAGAGAGAAATATTCAGCGTTTTAGAGTGCTCGGACGGGCGACCGTTCAACGACTTAGAGAGACCTGTTTTAAGTGAACCAGCTCACTCGGTGAAGTCCAGAATGAAGACACATCGATCGTCTCCCGATGCAATGGTCGACGGACGCACAAGCCGTGCCCCCGAGTCTACATGGCCGAAATAAGATTCATCTACAGCGCAAAATAGCGTTGCCAATTCCGGTACACCCGTCCGCTGACACAAGCCGACGAAATGACAACGGCTCACCGTAAATTGCACCCTCTCCTCTCCTACGTGATCGATTTGAGTCACTGCATTTGGAATTTTCTCTAAGCGCGTAGACAAAAAGTTATTTTTCTGCGGCTCGTCTAATTGGACGAGTTCGTCCCGCGCAAGGGGTCCGATCAGCTTTCTAAGAAAAACATGAGCTGAGGCCTCGATGACCGCGGCTGCGATGTCTTTCGCACTGGCTTTAAACCGAGAGTCTTTCAGCGATTGGTAGAGTAGAATGGCAGCCCCAATCTGCTTACGGCTGGCCAACTCTTTTCCATCCATCGGAGGCTCTAATTGATGGAAAGGCTCGCCCCGCTTTTTACCCATCTCGATTCGCCAAGCGATTCGAAAGGCAGCCCATAAGCCCAAACGTTGACGCAGAACACGAAAAGCTGCCCAGTCCTCACCTTTAATCAAAGCCATGGCCTATGAGTCTCACTAAGTGTGCAATCAGGTCAATCGACTCGTGTCACTTGCTCACGACTAAGGAGCATGGGAGGATCCAAACCGGAGGGCTGAGCTATGGTCAAACGGTACGGATTGTTGGGGCTGCACTGGTTTATTATTTTAAATTTCTTAGTGGAAATCATATACGCCAGCTACATTATTTTCAGTGTTCTCAAACCCGATGAAATCAGTGGTCCACTCATGGAACAAGCCAAATTCATAGATCTAGATCTGATGACTCGGCGACGTTTGTATGCAATCGAATGCTGGTTGGCTATTTCAGGCCTAGCAATCTATCTCGCCATCACAGAGATCGCACCAAGACTCAAGAACCGACCCGCCCAATGAAAGAGCCCCTGCACGTGACCGGTCGCCTGATTATCCCGGGCCATGAATTAGACTACTCGGCCAGTCGAACATCGGGGCCAGGCGGTCAGGCAACCAACAAAACCAGCTCTCGAGTCACCTTGAAGTGGAATCTCGCTGAAAGTGAAGCGCTCAATGAGACTACCCGCAGCCGCTTGCTAAAAAACTTAGCCAGTCGACTTGATCAGAACGGCTATCTACAACTGCATTCTGACTTAAGCCGAAGCCAATTAAAAAATAAACTGGATACCCGGCAACGCTTGGCAGAGCTCATCAGAAATGCGCTTACGGTGCGACGCACCCGTCGGGCAACAAAACCCACAAAGGGCTCTAAGGAACGCCGCTTGACCAGTAAGAAAAAGCACAGTGCGAAAAAATCGATGCGGCGAAATCCAAACCGCTATGACTGAGCCGCCCAGGAACGCTTGGAATATATGACTCGCTAAAAAAAGCCCAGAGCGGTCTCATCGACTCCTAAAGCCCATGGCCCTCAAACGGATCGAGACCCGTTTTCTAGCTGGCGGACGAGTGCGCCAAGCTCCACTTCGAGTTGTCGGCGACGCGCTTGGAGACTCGAGCGTAGCTTGGGTCTGTGCAAAGCCAATAGAGCGTAGCGACAGCGTCTCCAATAAATGTCTTTTCGTTCGATCCAAATCAAAGCCAGATAGCCAAAACCTGGAAGAAGACAGCTCAAAAAGACACCAAACAGACCACCGACCCACGCGCAACCAAAACTCAGGAGGACCTGCCAGCTCATAAAAAACAGCATTCCTGAAAGCAGTTTCACTGTGGCGACAACATCGCGGTCAACCGGTTTTACCCTCTCGACCAATCGAACCGAGAGGTATGGGACCGCATATGCGATGATGCCGACCAGAGACACAGCAGCAAGGCCAAAGAGACGACCGGCTGCGGAAAGCGTCATGATCAATGGACTCGGTCCACCTAAATCTGTTTTTACGTCCAAGAGATTCAGGCCCAACCAGTCCGTATCCTCTTTAAACTCCACCAATTGACGTTTGATGCTGCTGAGCCGAGCAGGCTGTTCACCCGCCAAAAGCCGCTCCGCCTGTGCGACGTTCAGGATGCTCACAACGTCTTCACCTGCGGGATAAAGCTGGCGGGCAATGTCGAGCGCAGGCAGTTGAGCCCAGTCGTCCAGATTGAGGGTGACATCCCTGATGGCTGCATCAATTCGCTGCGTCAAGTCAAGCACCGCACCACGAGGGTCGTCCGCGTACGTGTTCATCAAAGCGTCATCGATCGCGATGCTATGTCCAACAAGCGCTATCGCCTCGGTACGGAAGACTGATTTATCCTCATAGCGCAATCCAACGGGTATAATCCGGATGGGAGGACCCTCAGGCGCTGCGAAGAGCGCATCAAAAGCCATTCGGGCAGCGCCGGTCTTCAAGGGCTGTAACTGGGGTTCATCATGACTGATACCCTCAGGAAAAAGACAGACGACCCCACCACTGTTTAGAGCGTCGCTTACGGCGACGAACGTGTTTTGATTACCGCCTGTCCCCTGCCCGTCCTGTGACCGATACACCGGCAAACATTTCAGCTGGCGCATCAACCAGCCGATGACCGGCATCTTGAATAGCGGCGCTTTACCCAAGAAACGAACAGGCCTATGCGCTCGATCCATCAGCATGACCGGATCGATGAGTCCATTGGGATGATTTGCAACCAGCAGGACTGGCCCATCAATTGGGAGTTCAATGCCTAAATGTCGGCATCGGTAGAAAAGCCGAACCGCCAAACAGAAAAGACCAGAGATCAGCGAATAAAGCACTTACTTCCGATCGGCTGGCCGCCCGAAATTAAGCGCAGCTGGATCGCCCGCATTCTCATTTGGGGGTGGTGGATCGCGAAAGCTCAAATACGCAACGCTGGCCAACGTCCAAGCCGCTGCAACGCCAATGCCTGTGAACGCATCATTTTGCCAAATACCCACACCAATGGCCGTCAGTAGACCGCTGGCGCCAAGCATCTTTGCGACCTGACTCGTCTTCTTCCGTGTGCGGACCATGCCTCCAGCCCCGCTCGCGTCACCAGCTGCACCTTGATCAAACTCATACAGACCACTCTTAAGACAGCAGTGCTTATACTTTTTATCGCTGCCGCACGGGCACAGCGCATTGCGTGATATCTTCACTCTTTTCTCTCCCAAAATACCGCTTCTGACGTGTCGAATGTAAGCCGGACATGCGCCGCGCGCAACGCAGACATGCATCGACGATAACTTTTTCGGTAAAAAACAGGTCGAACAAGGCTTGACCCGAGGCGCGCATTTAGCACAATGGTGGAGTGGATATTCAATGCGAAGCATGTGGCCAAAGCCATCTCATCAGTCAATGCCAGGCCCTCGACGGTTTTTTTGTGCTGGTGTGTGAGGCCTGTGGACATAAAACAGCTATCGGTCCTGTCCCTCAGTATCGCGGACCAACTCGAGACGACCGCCCTGAGACTGAACAAACACAGGACGTGGTGCAAGCCGACCCGCTAGCACCGATAAGCGACCAGTCTCAGCCCACTCTTGGCGCCATCTGCCCAAAATGCAAGTGGCCTAAAAAATCAGTGGATGAGGCCTGTCCACGCTGCGGCCTAGTGCCGAAATCAGCCAATCCAAGGCAACTCGAGAAATGGAAAAACCCCCTGAGTGGCCACCCTCTTGAAGCGAAACTGCCGGCCCTGTGGGCGTCCCTAGCACACAATTGGGACGATGAGGACGGTCACAAACATTTCATTGCTCTCTGCGCCAGCCAGCGTTTACTGACTTACGCTGGTTCCTGTTACCGAGAGGCGTTAGATCAAGATCCAGAGAATGAGAAGGCTGAAGACTATCGTCAAAAAGTCATCCAGGCAGCACTTGTCGAAGCAGGCCATATGGATCAAAAACTGCATCAAATGGCGGCGGGCAGTAAGCGTGGTCTGGCGACCATTCTAACGGGTGCCTTTTTACTGCTTCTATTTGCTCTGGCTTATTATTTCATCACGCAGTCTCAAACGGCTTGGCAGTTCGACCGATGACGGCAAAAAACGCGGCTACGCCTATACCCATAGATGACATCATCCGGCGTGACCAATTGGTCGGGATGTGTCGGATCTTTGCAGAGTGCTTTACAGTACGCATCAAACTGACAACCATGAGCGGACAAACCATCGTCGATTGTTATCCCGAGGCGTTTCAGTCTCGACTGGCAGAGCCTGACGAGCGGGTTTCAGATGCTCACTCATTGACACCCATTATCTATCAAAATGAACATGTAGTGGATGTGTCTATCACCCATTTAGGCAATGGGGCCGAAATGGCTGATCCGGCGCATCTTGGTGCATCCGTGGGTTCGGTCCCCGAGCCATGCATCCCATCACTCGCCACGAGACACATCGAGACGACCCTTAAGTCCAGCATCATTCTGGCCTATCAATCTGGAACGAGTCGCGTCAAAGAGCGCGAGCAGCACGCAGTGGCCGCGCGAGTCGCAGCAGATGAGTTGAAAGTGGCTAACGAAGCACTGGAGACTCGAAACGCTGCGCTCGCCGCAAATCTGAATCGACTTCGAGAGCTCGATGACTTGAAGAGTCAATTTTTAGCCACGGTGAGCCATGAACTGAAGACCCCGCTCACATCTGTGATGGGCTATTCAGACATGTTACTCGACGGATATGGTGGTGACCTCAATACGGAGCAATCCGAATATGTCCAAATCATTCGAGAGCGGGGCCAGACCTTATTGGAGATGATCGACAACTTGCTGAAAATCTCGGTGATTCAGCGAGGTGGCGCGTCGATTGACCTCGAACAATGCACACTGGAGACAATCGTCGAAGATGCACTCGCAACCATCCGGCCAACGGCCATAAACCGAGATATTCAATTAGATCAATCCATTGAACCTGGGCTACCCGATGTCCAAATCGATGCTCAGAAAATTCGTCAAGTGGTACTGAATCTCATCGGCAATGCTGTCAAGTTCACCCCGCCGGGTGGCCAGGTCACGGTCTCGCTGGCCCGGACGCGTCTACCGGGAGGCGACCAACAGGAGTCACATCGGTCTGCTAACCATGGAATAAAGGTCTCTATTCAGGACACAGGCAAAGGGATTGAACGACAACACCTAGTCCGGATCTTTGATGCCTTCTACCAAGTGGACAACAGCGTAACCCGGGAGTACGGTGGAGCAGGTCTTGGGCTGTCGATTGCTAAAAATTTTGTCGAAGCTCATGGCGGCCGGATAGAAGTTTTTAGTCGCGTTGGGCAAGGATCGACCTTTTCCTTCGCGATACCGTTAACGCAGGTGTAGGGCAATTGACTGGTCCGCAGCAAGTGAAGGCTATCGCCGGAAAAGCGCTCAATGAAGCCGATTTTGTCGGGGTAATTAAGAAGGCGCTCAAAGAAAACGGACTCGATATCGATACCTCCGATGATTGTGGTTTAACGCCTCATCCATCAGAGATCGTAACCACCGATTCCTTAGTTGAAAACGCCCATTTTAATCGCAACTTTGATCGGCCTTACGACATCGGCAGACAAGCAGCCGTCGTTAATTTAAGCGACCTAGCAGCGAGTGGGGCTGCCCCCGCCTGGATAAGCTGGACTTTGAATCTAAACCCGCAATGGAGCCTAGACGATGTCTATGAACTCACTCAGGGGATGGCCGCAGAACTGAGTCTCCATGAGACTCAACTCGTCGCGGGAAACTTGACTCTGAGTCCAGGACCAAGCGTGATTTCAGTGACGGCTGCCGGCTATCTGACAGGTCAAAAACCACTCCTCAGAACAGCAGCAATGCCCGGGGATGAGATCTTCGTAACCGGTCGCCTTGGCCGGGCAACGAGGGGCTTCCTCTCTCCTACAGTGGCTTTCCGAAGAGAGCGCCATCGATGGCGGCCGCATCTCGCCGAATCCGCTATACTCGCCAGCACCGATGGCGTACACGCGTGTATGGACATCTCTGATGGACTCCTCCTAGACGCGTCTCGAATGGCGGCTGCTAGCGAGGTTGCGATCCAATTAGAGTCGAGTTTGATCCCCGTCATTGGTGATCTGCATACAGCTATTACAGGCGGTGAAGACTACGTATTACTCTTTACCGCCTCTCCGAAAACCAACTTGCCAAGTTGGGCTAAGCGGATCGGATGCTGCGCGCCTGGCAGCGGGGTCTATCTAGACGATCGCCCTGTCCATGCAGCCGGCTATGATCACTTTTTACGAGGAACAGACTAAACGTGGAATACCTAATATTTGGCGTTTTACTATTCATGTCCGGTTTCTTTTCGGGGTCTGAGACAGCGTTGTTCAGCATCGGGAAAGTCGCCCACGCCAGACTGCAACAATCCGAGCGAAAAATAGAGCGAGTGATAAGCTCTCTCCTTGAAAAGCCAAAAGATTTATTGGTCGGCGTCTTATTAGGCAACGAGTTGACCAATGTTGCGTTATCCATCGTCGGTGCGAGCATCACGAGTCAGTGGCTCAGCGATTATTCTCTGACGAAACAAGCCTTATTGTCAGCTGCAATGGTCATTCCGATTCTCCTAATTTTAGGTGAGATCACACCGAAAACTGTCGCGTCGAAGAAGCCGGAACTGATCGCGGCTTTAGTGGCACGGCCCATTATGATTTTCATAAAGGTCACGGGGCCTATCATTCGCTTTTTGCGCGCGTTGACTGACTTTGCCATCGATCGGAATTTGAATAAGCCTGTCGTCGAACAAGCGGATACAACAATTGACGAAAGTGAATTTAGAACACTCATTGAGGTTGGAGAACAGGAAGGTGTTCTCGAAGCTCAAGAACACCAACTGATCAAGAATGTGCTGGACTTTGGCGACCTCTCCGTTGGCGACGTCATGCGGCCCTGGGACCGAGTTGTCTCATTAGAGGACAAAACCCCTATCGAAAAAGCCATTGCCCTCGTATCGGGGGAACCACACAGCCGCATTCCAATCTGGCGAAGGCATCCAAGGAATGTGGTCGGCCTACTTCTCGCAAAGGATCTGCTCGCAATTCGATGGGGGCTTAGACCAAAACGTGCCCTCAATCATTTAAGACGCGACCCCCTTTTTACATTTGCTCGGCGACCGGCAGCGGAGTTGCTGGAAGAATTCCGTGCATCGCGTACACACATGGCTATCGTCATTAACCGGTCTGGTCAGGCGATCGGTCTCTGTACAATGGAGGACCTTTTAGAAGAGCTTTTTGGCCCAATTACGGATGCTCATCCAGGCCTCAATGACCCCGACGAGCGAGGGGGGGCTTAGTGGACGTCTTCGTCTCTCTACTCCCTTGGATCGCGGTCGGCTCCTGTATTCTTGCGGAAGCATTTTTCGCTATGTCCGAATTGTCCATTGTCTCGGCCAATCGAATTCGCTTGGAAGAGGCCGCACGCCAGGGCAGCAGTTCCGCTCAGCGAGTCCTCTGGTTTCGAGAACGACCGGACAGGCTGTTTGGCACCACCTTGCTTGGAACCAACTTTTCGACGGTCACCGGGTCAACTGTCGCATCGCTGACATTGATTAAACTCGATCCGGCTAATGGCGAATGGTGGGCCATGTTGCTGATGTCTCCGCTGGTTCTCATCGGCGCTGAAATTATCCCCAAGAGCATCGGGCAAAGCCGAGCCGATACCATCGCCGGTGTACTTGCGACGCCTCTCTACTTCGTCAATAGGCTATTTACCCCATTTATTGTGCTTGTTCGAACCTACACTCGACTCTTGTATCGACTACTTGGGCTAGAGGAAATTTCAGATGAAGCGATGGTTTCCCGTGAAGAACTTATTCTTCTTATGGAGGCCAGCGATGACCCAGGAGAGATAGAGGAAGACGAACGGGAAATGATTTCCCGGATCTTTGCCTTTAACGAATTGCGTGCAAGAGACAGCATGGTTCCCCTAGCAGAAATGGTTGCCATCAGCCATGAAAGCACGGTTCGAGATGCGGTCGAGCTGATCGCCCGGGCAGGCTATTCTCGACTGCCCGTTTATAACGAGAGAATCGATAATATTGTCGGCATCCTTCATCATCTCGATCTGTTTACGGCCACCAGCGATGACATCAATGTTGCGAAACTAATGCGTCCTGCCCACTTCGTACCGGAGACCCAAGATGTTGATGAAGTGATGGTCGTTCTCCAACGGGAAGCCGCATCGGCAGCGATCGTCGTCGATGAATTTGGTGGAACGGTTGGTCTGTTGACCCTCGAAGATATCATTGAAGAGATCGTCGGTGAAATACACGATGAGCATGATTCTCGAACGGGCTTATGGCGACAACTCCAGTACGGCATCGCCATCGATGCCAGAGCAACCGTTGAAATGGTCAACCAAGAGCTGAGTGCGGGGATCCCTGAATCGACTGAATACGAGACGGTCGCCGGCTTTATTCTTGAAATGCTTCGCCGGATACCACGGGTGGGCGAGACTGTGATTCTCGAAAATGGCCAGACACTGACAGTACGCCGTGCAAGCGCTCGAGCCATTCAGGAAGTCTACTTGGAAGCCAACGATGACGACGAATGAGTCGGTCAAGGTGACGACCAATGCGGTCACGCGTATCCCGCTGTCAAAACTGCTGGGAGTGGTGGTGACCCTCCCTATTTTGTGGGGGTATATCGTTCCGTGGTTCCTCGCCTTGGACCCCATCTCAACAGGGTCGAGCAGGGCGGCCAGCGTGGTGGCCGGATTCGCGGCGGCCACCGGCTGGTGTGGGGTTTCGCTCGTTCGATTGAGACAGCGCTTGGATGGAGGGTTTCCGTACCGAACCGCGCGGGATCTGATCGCTTTTGTTCTCGCTGCTGCTCTGGGCCGCTGGTTATCGGGACTAGGTGATGACAGGCTCCCTAACTTTGAGAACTTTGCTATTCTGAGCTGCCAAATCGGCACGGGGCTTATCATCGCGGTTACAGCGTATTTCGAAGGGCGGCGGAGCTTGAGGCGTGCACGTCAGGATATCGCCTCAGGCCATCTGCCCGCTCTTCATACCATCACAACCCTTAATGCAACGGTGATTTGCGTTATTTTGGCCTGTTTATTGGGTGTGGGTCTCACAGCGCGTTCAGCCGGCCGTTTGAGCGAGCTAAAGGGGGCCGCCCTCATCGATATCGCCGATCGGATTGGAGCTCAACTGGCTCTGGCGAAAGAGTCGCAAAAACAAGATAGAATTCTGTCCATCTGGCGTCAGACTGAATTCATATTTCCCGAACTCATCCGAGGCAATGCCTTACCGGGATGGCTTGGCAACACCGATACAATGGAGTCGACCACCTATGGATTCTATGCGCTCAGCCCAGATGGCAATCGGTGGCACATCATCAAGCGGCCCTACCAAGATTCGGTCCTTTGGCTCGGTGTCTCAGGCGCATTGGCGCCCCCAGCAACTGCACCAGAGTTTGCCTTCTCGTTGGTATTTTTAATCGCATTACTCTTTGGATCGCCGCTTGCGGCTTGGCTCGCGTCTCTGGAAATTCGAAATACACTTCGTTCGATTTCAGATGGCCTCAGTCGTCTTGGCGATGTCTCAGTGGCCGCTTCATCGAGTACACCCATCGCCGATAGCGGCAGTTTGGGGGAAATCCCAATACCTGGAAATGATGAAGCAGGAGACCTCGCGGCCCATTTAAACGATCGAATGCAAGTCCACACGACGGTGCAACGCGCGCTGCTGAGAGAGCTAAACTTGGCGGCTCAAAGCAATGCGGCACAAAATATTTTCCTGCGCTCAGCCAGCGATGAGCTACAAGAACCACTTCGGCAGATAAGACGGACCTGCAGCCAACTCTCATCGCAGGCCCTCAATGAAGACCAATTAAACGATTTAACAGTGATCGACCAAGCCGCTGAACAGTTGAACGACCATGTTCGAGATATTCTCATGCTATCGGAACTCGACCACTGGCAGGACATCCCTCTTGAAATCAGCGCCTTCGATATGAATGAATTGGCAAGAGAGGTGATGACGCGTTTAGCCGACCGTGCAAAGCCAAGCATCAAAGCAGAGATAGCGGCAGCAGACGACGTGCCACTTGTATACGCTGATCGAAAACGGATTTTTCAAGTCCTGAGTAATCTGGTTGAAAATGCATTTAAGTATACGGATTCAGGATACGTCCGAGTGACAACAATTAGGGACCACTTTGATGATGGTCGCGCCGCTGTACATGTCTCTGTTTGGGATAGTGGACCGGGTATTCCAAGCCTCGAACAAGAGACGATTTTTGATGAATTCTATCGAGTCAACGAACAAAGAGATCGGCCTGGAACCGGTTTAGGATTAGCCATTGCCAAACGCTTGGTCGACCGACACAAGGGCAAACTATGGGTCGTCTCCGTTGAAGGCGAAGGCAGTAATTTCCATCTACTCTTACCATTGGAATCACATTTGAGAGGCTCGATATGAATCGATCGACGGCCTCCTTTCGGGTGTGGGTCTTCACATGGATTTGCATCTCAGCAAGCCTGACCTCAATGATCTTGGGTTATGTAGTGCCGGGCGACCAATTCGATGCGACAACTCAACTCGCCTTATGCGGGTTTGGATTTATCGGTGCTGTCCTCCTCGCCCTCTGGACGACACCGAAAACGACAGGTCTCGACTCGACGGGCGACTCCGATACAAGCCGAGCCGCCGCTCATTCATATCCCTTCAGTGTGATGCGGTTCTGTTTCGTTGGCGCTTTACTGGCCGCTCTCTTAATCACCGCCCTTCAATCTCTTAGATCAAGGGACCTGGGCGAGGCCATAGCAACCGGTGTGCTGACCTATCTGATTACAACCTTGCCCAACCTCTTGCTCTATCTGTGGCTTCGAAGATTGTTGCGTCCCATGACTCAAACCGGGCCCGGAAGCAGTACACTCGGCGGTGTGCGACAATCCATCCGGATGCGAATGGTATTCGTCATTCAATTACCTGTTGTCATGTGCGGCTTAGGCATGGTTCTCGTTCAGCATCTAGGCGACACCAATAGCGTCGAAGAGATGGAGACAACCTTTCGGGAAATGCACGCAACTGTTGCCCGTCGCGCTGAGAAAGAACTCGCAGCCAATATACGCATACAAGTGCCTCAACAGTCCATTGAACTGGTCAGTGGTTTGGAGGCATCCTCTTTTGACTCAACAGCCCTGTTTTTGGTGCTGGGTGTTCTCTTATTCTCGTATCGGACATGTCGGGCGATTGCTGATGACGTGGCCACGGACTTGAAAGCAATTACCACGGCCCTCGTGACGGTGGATCAACCCGCTCCGGTAGATGATAGAAAAACATCTGTGGGACTCAGAGAGTGTGCAGAGATCTTTTCTAATTTCGAACGGGCGGCTGAAGGCTTCAAACAACAGCAAAAGAAGATCGAAAGCGCTGCAGAAAAACGCCGCGAAGCGGAGACGCAAAAAAACCGATTTTTGGCGCACATCAGCCATGAACTCAAAAGTCCCCTCAACAGCATCCTGGGTTTCTCTGAATTATTGGTCACTGAAATTGAAGGCCCGATCAATGAGTATCAACGCCGAGATATACTGGAAATTTGGCATCGGGGCGATGCCCTTCTCCGATTCATTCTTGCATTACTTGACGTATCAAAATTGGACGGGACTCGTAAAGACTTAGCGCTCCATTCTGATGTCGCCGCGATTCGGATCAGGGCGTGTTCTGTCAATGCGCTGCTCAGAATGATCAAGGAGCAATACAGAGATGACCCGATGGGTCGAGCGACCGTCAAGTTCACCACCGAAGACGCTGTGGCTGATCCCAACGAAAACCGTCTCCAAATCGACGGGACGCAAAGCGCACGAGCACTCGCTCTATGTATGGGTATACTCCGCGATTGCGTCACCAACGGATGCCTCAACATCACAGTGCGAGAGGAGCCCGATGGCATCGGAATTCATCTCGATCTAAAGAGTGCGGGTGTAGATAAAGCGGCGCTAGAGTCGGTCCGAAAAGCGTGGAGAGCAGATGCAGATGGCGACGAAGCGTCGCATTTCATCACACTCCCATTTCGATTACTCAGTGTACTCTGCCCGCTTCAAGACAGTCAGGTTGAGGTTGTGAACTCGGCCGATACGTTTAGCCTACGATTTTTTTGTCCGACGACGACCACCGGACTTTGAACGGCCTTTTTTGGCCTTGGCTGCAAGGAGTTCAAGCGCCTGCTCCAAGGTCACAGCTTCAACACCAACGCCGTCGGGCAACGTCGCATTAGTGCGCTTGTGTTTTACGTAAGGGCCATAGCGGCCGTCCATCACCACGACGGGCGTATCATCATCTGGATGCACACCTAAAGTGCGTAATGGCTCCGATTTTTTGGTCTGCTTAGCTCGTTCGGCAAGAAGAACCAGTGCTCGGTCGAGCTCAATATCAAGAATCGACTCCGGTGCCTTGACAGAGGCAAACGTTCGTAAATGCTGCACATAGGGTCCGTATCGACCGACATTGGCCATGATGGGCTCATTGTCCTCAGGGTGGCGACCAACCTCGCGAGGCAGCGTGAGCAACCTAAGACCCAGCTCCAAGTCTATGTCTGCCGGAGTCAGGCCCGGTAACAAACTCGCCCTACGAGGCTTTTCCTTGCCCTCTCCCTGCTCACCTAATTGTACATAGGGACCAAATCGACCTTTGCGGACATAGACATTAAGACCGGTATCAGGGTCGATTCCTATGGGCTGTTCTGCTTTGAGCGCGTCGGCCCGCAATTGTTCGATGAATTCAAGATTAACATCGGCGGGGGCTGCATCATCGGGTAGGTTGACGATCCGTGCTTTCTCCTCACCCTCGACATCATATTCGATGAAAGGTCCGAACTTACCCACCCGGATCCGATACGGTTTAATGCGCTCATTTCGAAGAGTGCACACAGAGCGAGGGTCGATATCTTTACCTTGTTCTATGCAATTGAGCAGTTGGTCGTGGTAGAAACTGCCAAGATACTCTTGGGCGTCCTTCCCGACTGCCACCTCGTCAAGCCAGGCCTCCATGGACGCGGTAAATTCGACATCGATAACCTGGCCGAGTGTCTCTTCGAGCAACTGCGTGACTGCGATGGCCGTGAATGTCGGTATCAATTGCTTCCGTTCGTCACGTACGTATCCACGTTTTTGAATCGTCTCAATGATACTGGCATAGGTACTCGGACGCCCGATCCCTTGGGTCTCGAGGGCCTTTACCAGCGATGCAACCGAGTAGCGTGACGGCGGCCGTGTCTCATGCCCTTGAGCCTCGAGGTCTCGACACTCTAAAGCTTGGCCAACCGTCAATGTCGGCAGCGGCTGGTCTTTGTCCTCTAGGACAGCGTCCGGGTCATCAGAGCCTTCGACGTAGGCTCTAAAGAAGCCTGGGAAGACCACCTCGCGACCCGACGCTCTAAAGATGAGTTGCTGATTGGTGTCAGGGTCAGTCACACTGATCTTGGCTGTCGTCAACGCGATCTTCGCATCAGCCATTTGA
>MDTC01120136.1_pt1 | contig 31421 bp, 24 predicted proteins | sample 811181 | NCBI WGS metagenome assembly MDTC01 (sample SAMN05326644, study PRJNA326480) | marine metagenome | isolation source: seawater | place: Pacific Ocean: North | collected 2011
ACATTAATTACTCCTAAATTATAATATAGTATAGCATTATCTGGGTCTTTAGCTATGGCTTCTTGCATTAAAGTTTTAAACTTTTCTTTATCTCCGAGTCTCATATATAAATCTGCTTCGGATAAAAGAAGATTTATATTATCAGGATTAATTTCTCTAGCTTCTTTAATTGCAGATATTGCTTTCTCATTATCACCAGTTTGAACATAAATTAAAGCTATATTTTTTACAATTTCAGGAAGTCGTGACTCTGTCTTTCCAACTCTTGGATTAGTATAATCTTTTGAAGATTTAAAAAGATTATATTCAGTTTCACTTACTTTTTCTTCATCACCAATAAGGTTTCCTTCGGAGTCTTTTTTAACTGGAGTTATAAAATATTCTGAAACTACACCTGTATAACCCATCTTTTTCAACTTATTATAGTATTCCAATGCAGTCTTAAAATCACCTCCATTAACTGCACTTGAAGCAGCAAAATATAAATAGTTTTTATTATCAATTTTATTAGGATTAAACAAATAAGCATCGTATAACTTTTTAGTGGCACTCTTAAAATCTTCAGCTTTATTATCCTCTACTGCAGAATTAATTAAATCAATTAGAACATTATCAATTAAAATATTAGCATTTTCTTTATACTTTTCAGCCTTATCTAATTTAATAGACTTTCTTAATAATGAAACAGCTTCATTATAATTCCCATCACCCTTATTAGCCCAACCAAGTAAATAATAATACTGAGCCTGATACTTTTGGTCAGAATTTGAAATTAATCCTTCAATTTTAGATAACACATCTAAAGCTTCATTATAAAAACTTTCATCTAAAAGCTTTTGTGCACTTCTTAATTCTTTCTTTTGACTATAACCTAAAAAGGTTACAAAAAGTAAGATAAACGTTAATAAATTTTTCATGTTTTTATTTTTTTATTTTTCTTCTTTATCTAATTTTTCTTCAATAATATCAACTTCAATATCCTCTAAATCTTTAACATCATCATCCTCATGAACTACCTTAGCCACAGCAGCAATTGAGTCATTCTCCTTTAAATTAATTAATTTAACTCCTTGTGTAGCTCTACCCATAACCCTTAATGATGCTACTTCCATTCTAATTGCAATTCCAGATTTATTTATTATCATCAAATCATCATTATCATTAACATTCTTAAGAGATACTAATTTTCCTGTTTTTTCGGTAATTGAAATAGTTTTTACTCCCTTTCCTCCTCTATTAGTTATTCTATATGCATCTAAACTAGATCTTTTTCCATAACCATTTTCTGAAACAACCAAAATATCACTATCCATATCATTAACAGAAATCATACCTATAACCTCATCACTTTCATCTTTAAGCCTTATACCTCTAACACCAGATGCATTTCTACCCATTGGCCGGGTTTTACTCTCTTCAAATCTAATACATTTTCCAGATTGGACTGCTATTAGAACTTGTGAATTTCCAGTTGTAAGCTTAGCTTCTAATAATTCATCTTCCTCTTTAATTGTTATAGCATTAATACCATTTGACCTAGGCCTTGAATATTGTTCAAGAGAGGTTTTTTTAACTTGGCCCTTTTTGGTAGCCATAATTACATAATGACTATTTATATATTCTTCATCTTTTAAATCTTGAGTACATATAAATGCTTTTACTTCATCATCTTGTTCAATATTAATTAAATTTTGAATAGCCCTTCCTTTTGAAGTTTTACTTCCTTCAGGTATTTCAAAAACTCTCATCCAAAAACATTTTCCCTTTTGAGTAAAAAACAACATATATTGATGATTAGTACCTATAAATAAATGTTCTAAAAAGTCTTCATTTCTTGTCGTAGATGCTTTTTGACCAACTCCACCTCTATGCTGTGTTCTATACTCAACCAAGGGAGTTCTTTTAATATAACCGGCATTAGAAATAGTTAAAACTACTTTCTCATTAGGAATCATATCTTCAATACTTAAATCTCCTCCAGAATATTCAATAACAGATCTTCTTTCATCACCATATTTCTCTAAAATTTCTGAAAGTTCTGTTTTGATAATACTCATTCTTCTTTCTTTACTATCAAGAATATCTTTTAAATCTTTAATAGTTTTCATTAAATCATCAAATTCTGATCTAAGTTTATCCTGTTCCAAGCCTGTTAATTGTCTTAATCTCATTTCAACAATTGCCTTAGACTGAATTTCACTTAACTTAAATGCTGCAATTAATTTTTCTTTAGCCTGATCAGCATTAGAAGAAGATCTAATTAATTTGATGACTTTATCAATATTATCGGAAGCAATTATTAAACCTTCTAAAATATGTGCTCTCTCTTCTGCCTTTTTTAATTCAAATTTTGTTCTTCTAACTACAACTTCATGTCTATGATCAACAAAATGACTGATCATTTCTTTTAAATTTAGCATTTGAGGTCTTCCTTTAACTAATGCTATATTGTTTACACTAAATGAAGATTGTAAAGGAGTATATTTATAAAGTGTATTTAAAACTATATTAGGAATAGCATCTCTTTTAAGAATATAAACAATTCTCATTCCTTTTCTATCAGATTCATCCCTAATTGTTGAAATACCATCAATTTTTTTGTCATTAACCATTTCAGCAGTTTTCCTAATCATTTCTGCTTTATTTACTTGGTAAGGTATTTCAGTAACAATTATACATTCTCTGCCATTAACTTCTTCAATTTCAGCTTTTGCACGCATAACAATTTTACCTCTACCAGTATGAAAAGCTTCTTTAACACCATCATAGCCATAAATAATTCCTCCAGTAGGAAAATCTGGAGCTTTAACAAACTCTATTAATTCATCAATTGTTATCTCGTTATTTTCTATAAAAGCAATTGTTCCATTAATAACTTCAGATAAATTATGAGGAGGCATATTAGTTGCCATTCCAACAGCGATTCCTGATGCACCATTAACTAATAAACTAGGAATCTTAGTAGGCAATACAGTAGGCTCCATTATAGAATCATCATAATTTAGCTGATGATCTACTGTTTCTTTATCTAAATCCGCAACCATTTCTTCAGAAATTTTTTGCATTCTGGCTTCAGTATAACGCATTGCAGCAGGACTATCTCCATCAACTGAACCAAAATTACCTTGACCATCAACTAATAAATATCTAAGACTCCATTCTTGAGCCATTCTTACCATAGTGTCATATACAGAGGAATCACCATGTGGATGATATTTTCCTAAAACCTCACCAACAATAAATGCCGATTTTTTGAATTTACTAGATCCTCTCAAACCTAATTGATGCATGCCATATAAGACTCTCCTATGAACTGGCTTAAGACCATCTCTCACATCAGGAAGAGCTCTTGAAACTATTACAGACATTGAATAATCAATGTATGCTGATTTCATAGCATCTTCAATGTTTACTGGTATTAATTTTTCTCCTTCACTCATATAATTTAACTCTTTAAAATGTTGCTTAAAATATAACTTATCAAATATAATATTTCCTCAGTTAAATATACCTTAGAGAGTTAATAATTATGCATAATTTTATTAACATGTTTTATTTAATAAAATTGATTAATTACAGATTAAAAACTTGGAATTAATTTATTTTTTTTGTCTATTTACTCTTGAATTAATCTAAAAAAACAAAAATTATAAAATGGATGACAATTTTTCATCTAGAGTTAAAGATGTAATTACTTATAGTAAAGAAGAAGCTTTAAGACTAGGACATGACTTTATCGGAACAGAACATTTATTACTCGGAATGTTGAGAGATGGTGGAGGTAAAGCTATTTCTATTATGAATTCTTTAGAAATTGATCTAGATTATTTAAGAAAAAAAGTTGAAATTTTAAGCCCACCTAATCCAATTAATGATTTTGATCAAAATCATAAAAAGAACTTACATCTTACTAGGCAAGCTGAAAGAGCACTTAAAACTACTTTTCTTGAAGCAAAGCTTTTTCAAGGTAAATCTATTAATACAGCTCACCTTTTGTTATGTATATTAAGAAATGAAAATGATCCAACAACTAAACTTTTAATAAAACTTCAATTAGATTATGAAACAGTGAAAGAACAGTTTAAATATATGCTTACTGAATCTGATGACAATTACTCTGGTCTACCTTCTTCAGAAACATTCCATGAAGAATCAAAAGATGAAGATGATCCAATTGAAGAAAATCCTTTTACAATTAAAACAGACACAAAGTCTAAAATAAAATCTAAAACTCCTGTTTTAGATAATTTTGGAAGAGATTTAACTTCTTTTGCCATGCAAGGCAAGTTAGATCCTGTCATTGGCAGGGAAAAAGAAATTGAGAGAGTTTCCCAAATATTAAGTCGTAGAAAGAAAAATAATCCTTTACTTATAGGTGAACCAGGAGTTGGTAAATCAGCTATAGCAGAAGGATTAGCTTTACGAATAATTGAAAAAAAGGTGTCGAGAGTTTTATATAATAAGAGAGTAGTAACATTAGACCTGGCAAGTATTGTAGCAGGAACAAAATATAGAGGTCAATTTGAAGAAAGAATGAAAGCTGTAATGAATGAAATTGAAAAAAATGATGATATAATCCTTTTTATAGATGAAATACATACAATTGTTGGAGCTGGAGGAGCAACTGGAAGTCTTGATGCTTCAAACATGTTTAAACCTGCTTTAGCTCGTGGTGAGATACAATGTATAGGTGCAACTACATTGGATGAATATAGACAGTATATTGAAAAAGATGGAGCTTTAGAAAGAAGGTTTCAAAAGATTATAGTTCAACCTACTGATATTGAAGAGACAATTGATATATTAAAAAATATTAAAGAAAAATATGAATCTCATCACAACGTAAATTATACAGATGATGCATTAATAGCTTGTGTAAAACTAACTGACAGGTATATTTCTGATAGATTTCTTCCAGATAAAGCAATAGATGCAATGGATGAAGCTGGATCAAGAGTACATATTACAAATATGGATGTTCCAAAAAACATAGTTGAATTGGAAAAGAATCTTGAAAACGTTAAAATAGAGAAAAACTCTGTTGTTAAAAAGCAAAAATATGAGGAAGCTGCTAAACTTAGAGATGATGAAAAAAGAATTGAAAAAGAACTCCTATTAGCTCAAGAAAAATGGTACGAAGATTTAAAGAAACATAGAGAAACTGTTACTGAAGATGACATTTCACATGTTGTATCAATGATTACAGGAATTCCAATAAATAAAATAGCTAAAGCAGAACTAAGTCAATTATCAAATCTTGATAAGAAAATTGAGGGAAGAGTTATTGGTCAAAAAGAAGCAGTAACTAAGGTTGTTAAAGCAATCCAGCGAAATAGAGCTGGAGTTAAAGATCCAAATAAACCAATTGGTTCATTTATATTTTTAGGTCAAACAGGAGTTGGAAAAACTCAACTTGCAAAAATTCTTTCTGATGAACTTTTTAATGGAAATGATTCCCTTATAAGAATCGATATGAGTGAATATATGGAAAAATTTGCTGTTTCAAGATTGATTGGAGCTCCTCCAGGTTATGTTGGTTATGAAGAAGGTGGGCAATTAACAGAAAAAGTTAGAAGAAAACCCTATAGTGTAATATTACTTGATGAAGTTGAAAAAGCTCATCCTGATATTTTCAATATGTTATTACAAGTTTTAGATGAAGGTACCTTAACTGACAGCTTAGGCAGAAAAATCGATTTTAAAAACACGGTAATAATAATGACTTCAAATCTTGGAGCTAAAGAGGTTAAAGACTTTGGTAATGGAGTAGGTTTTGGAACTGAGGCTATAAAGGCACAAGAATCTAAAAATGTAAGAAAAACAATAGAAAAATCCTTAAAAAAAGCATTCTCTCCTGAGTTTCTTAATAGGGTTGATGAAATTGTTTATTTTAATACTTTAGAAAAAGAAGATCTAAAAAAAATTATTAATATTGAACTTCAAACATTATTAAAAAGAATTAAAGATCTTGGATATGATGTAAAAATATCATCAAAAGCACTTAATTTTCTATGCGATAAAGGATTTGATAAAAAATATGGTGCTCGTCCTCTTAAAAGAGCAATTCAAAAATATGTTGAAGATTTGTTAGCTGAAGAAATAGTAAAAACAAAATTAAGCGTTGGAGATGCAATAAAGATAGACTGGGATGGAAAATCTGATAAATTAACAACGAAAAAAAGCAAATAATTTATTCAAAAAAAATTTCTTTTATAATTTCAATTGTCAAAAGAAAAATTCTTAGGCGGGTCTAACCCCTTCAAATGTTTTACAAAGAAATCCCATTTTCTTCTCATCATGTAGTTACTTAAATCACCATAACCATGTCTTTTATTAGGAAATAATAATAAATCAAAGTCCTTATTAGCTTTAATTAAAGCATCTACGACTACCATTGTATTTGAAGGAGGGACATTGTCATCTAACATACCATGTGCAATCAATAATTTTCCTTTTAAATTTTCAACAAGTAATTGATTTGCTTGAATATCATAATTTGTTTTTGTTGAATCAAAATCTGATTTTCCATCAGAAGAATTAAGGTCTATAGGAGTTAATAATCCATGCCATTTTTCTCCCCAATCTGCTTCATAATTTCTATTATCATGATTTCCAGAGCTAGAAACAGCTACATCATAAAAATCAGGATACCTAAGTAAGGCTGCTGTTGATGCAAATCCTCCACCAGAATGACCCCAAATTCCAACTCTTGATAAATCCATAGATTTATATTTTTTTGAAAGCTGTTCTATGGTAGTAATATTATCTGGCAAACCATTATCTCCCATATTTCCATAATAAACATCATGAAAAGACTTTGATCTACCAGGAGTTCCCATAGCATCAACACTAACTATAACAAAACCAAGTTCAGCTAATGCTTGAAAATCTCTTCTAGCAACTACAAATGAATAATTACCTACACTTCCTGATTGAGGGCCAGGATAAATATAATTTAATACAGGATATTTTTCATTTTCATTATAGAAACTAGGTATATACATTATACCATATAAATTCGTTTTATTATCCCTAGCTTTTACTGAAAATTCTATGGGTTTTTGCCACCCGTTTCTTTCAAGTTCTGAAGAATTACTTGAAGATAATTCTAAAATTGTTTCACCACTTCTGTTTTTTAGTATTGAAACTGGTGGATTAGAAGTTGTTGAATAGGTAGTAACAAAATAGTTCCAGTTTGGCGAAGGGCTGATCGAATGAGACCCCTTTTCTGGAGTAAGACATTCTAAGCCAGTACCATCAAAATTAACTTTGTATAAATAAACATGATATGGATTTCCTATTTCTCTTCCCCCTGCAGTAAAAATTAATTCCCTTTTTTCAGTATCAATATGCATTAGTTCTCTAACAATCCATTCTCCTTGAGTAATTCTATTTTTTAATTTCTTAGTTTTTAAATCATAGAGATATAAATGACCCCAGTTATCTTTCTCAGAATACCAAATATATTCATCTGAATCAAATAATACTTCCCAATTTTCTCCTCTAACTCCAGATTCATAATAAGTCTCTACATTTTCTTTAAAAACTGAAGAAACATTTCCTGTTTTAGAATCTGCAATTTGTAAATGAGCTTCTTTATGATCTCTGGAAGAAGATATAAAAGCTAGTTTTGACCCATCTTGATTCCATTGTGTATCTAAAAATTTTCCTCCCCTACCTGCTATATGATCTGTAGTAGTTGATCTTTGAAAATCATTTTTCATATTAAGTCTAATAATTCTATTAGACTTAATATCAATAATAATTCTTTCAATTTCAAAAATCTTATCATCCCCTGGAAGTGCATATTTCCAAGCTTGTAATTTTGGATGACCGACATTTGTAGTTGTTAAATACATCTCTCCTACTCCCCTTGCATCTTGTCTGAAGGTAGCAATCTTATCAGAATTAGGACTCCATTTTAGTACTGGACCTTTAGATTTAGTCCATCCTGCATTATTAGTAGAATATCCATAATCTTCCTCGCCATCAAAAGTAAGTTGAGTTTTTTTATTTGTACTTAAATTTCTAATCCAAAGATTATAATTTTCTATGTATGCTGCCAATTTGCCATTTGGAGATAAAAACTCATTTCTATTTCTTCTTGAATATGGTGAGGATTTAGGTTTCTTATTTTTTGAAATTGATTTTTTATTAGTTTTTAAATTAATTTGATAGTTTTCTATTTTATCTTCGTGTTTAACTCCATAAAAAAGAAAGTCTTCATTTTCCCATTGTTGATAATTAAGAATGTCAAAAAGATATTTATTTAAATTTTTACTAAAGTGTTTAGCAGCTTTTTTATAATCATTTTTATTTAATGATAAATCATTAATTTGATTACATGAATAGAAAGAGAAAAAACTTAAGGCTAATAGTAAAAGAAATGTTTTTTTCATAATAAAATATCTAATTCAATAATTTAGTATATATGTAGTAATTCTTGTCAAAAGAAAAGTCATTTGAATCTAAACTTATCTCTTTCCATTCTGATGAAGGATAAATTCTCTCACTTTTTTCATCTATAATTATTTCAATTGGCATTTCAAAACCATCTACAACATTGGTCCATTTATATTTTAAAATATTTTTTTCAATTTTATGTTCCAAAACAGGGATTCGAACATCTCTTAAATATTGATTAAAAAATGGTTTTAAATCCATTTTCATTTTTTTTTCAATATAATTTTCAATTTGAGAAGTATTTACAGTTTGATGGTAAAAATCTTTATTTAACCCTCTTAAAATCTCTCTCCATTTATTATCATCACCTGTTAATTGTCTTAAAGTATGTAAAAGATTGGCTCCTTTTGCGTACATATCCCCGGATCCTCTTTTATTTACATTATAAGTGCCAATAATTGGGGTTTTATTCCCTATTCCTCTTCTAGTTCCAATGACATATTCAGATGAAGCTTGCTTTCCAAAATGATAATCTAAAAAAAGATTTTCAGAATATGTAGTAAAACCTTCATGGACCCACATATCTGCAATGTCTTTATATGTAATATTATTTGCAAACCATTCATGTCCAGTTTCATGGATAATTATATAATCAAATTTTAATCCCCATCCCGTTCCAGAAAGATCTCTACCTAAGTATCCTTGTTTATACTTATTTCCATATGTTACAGAGCTCTGATGCTCCATTCCTAAATAAGGTGTTTCAACGAGCTTAAAACTATCTTCATAAAAAGGATAAGGTCCAAACCAATGTTCAAATGCTTGAATAGTTTTAACAGCATCTTTGAAGTGAATTTTTGCTTTTTCTAAATTATCTCTTAAAACATAATAATCCATATCTAAATCTCCTAACTCACCCTGATATATCTCAGAAAAATTAACATAGTCAGCTATATTAATATTAACTCCATAATTATTTATTGGATTTTCAACTTTCCAATGATATGTTTTAGAATTTTCTTTTTCTTCAATATTAATTAATCTCCCATTAGATACATTCATTAATCCATTTGGAACATTTACACTTATAAGCATTCCTTCTACTTCATCATACATATGATCCTTGTTTGGCCACCATACACTAGCGCCTAAACCTTGGCAAGAGGAGGCTATGAAATGATTTCCATTCACATCTCTTTCCCAAGATATACCGCCATCCCAAGGAGCTCTAACCGCTTTTCTAGGGAGACCCTCGTAATAAACTTTTATTTTTTGTTTAGAACCAACAGTTTGTTTATCTATTAAAGTAATAAAATGTGCGTTACCTACATGTCTAATTTTTAAAGATTGACCATTTTGTTCAGCTTTTGTTAACAAAAGGGGGGATTGTAAATCGATTTGCATTTCATTATATGAATCTAGAACAGTGTAACTAATTTCATTTGATCCAGAAATAGTTCTTTTTTCAGGGTCAACTACTATATCTAAATGATAATAAGTTAAATCCCACCAAATCCTTTCTTTAGTAATAGATCCTCTTAATGTATCTTGGATAGTAAAACCAGATATTTCACCATTAATTTCTTGAGTATAAATTGAAGTCATTATAAAAAATGACAAAAGAAATAAGAAAAATTTAGTGTTCATAATATTTAATTGTAAAGTATATAATTTTCTACGAAATTTACACATAATTAAATTAAATATGAAAAAAACTATTCTTTATAAAGAACATGTTAAAAAAGGAGCAAAAATAATTCCATTTTCAGGTTTTATGATACCAATCCAATATGAGGGTATTAATGTCGAACATTTACATGTAAGAAATAATGTAGGACTTTTTGATGTTTCTCATATGGGTGAGTTTTTTTTAAAAGGTGAAAATGCTACCAATCTATTACAATTAATATGTACTAATGATATAACTAAAATTTTAGAAGGAAAAGCTCAATACAACTGCATGACTGATGAAAAGGGTGGAATAATTGATGACTTAATTGTATATAAGTTTAATGAAAAAGAATACATGTTAGTTGTTAATGCGGGTAATATTGAAAAAGATTGGAATTGGATTAAACTTCAAAATAAAAAATATAATAATCAACTAGAAAATAAATCAGACAAGATGTCATTATTGGCATTACAAGGTCCTAAATCATATGATTTGTTAGAAAAAATAGTAGAATTTGATGTTAGATCTTTAAGTAACTACAGTTTTTTAAAAACTGAATTAAATAAATATAAAAATGTAATAATTTCAACAACTGGATATACTGGATCAGGAGGGTTTGAAATATACTGTAACAATAGTGACGCAATCGGTATTTGGAACATTCTATTTGAATTTGGGAAAGAATTTGATATAAAACCCATAGGATTAGCTGCAAGAGACACCTTAAGGCTTGAAATGGGTTATTGCTTATATGGAAATGAAATAAATTCAAATACAAATCCTATTGAAGCTGGATTAAGGTGGATTACAAAAACTGACAAAAACTTTATTGGAAAAAATCCTATTCTTAATTCAATTAATAATGGAACTGAAAAAAAACTTGTTGGTTTTCAATTAGAAGAAAGAGGAATTCCACGAAAAGACTACCCTATATATGATCAAGAGAAAAATAAAATTGGAATTGTTACTTCTGGAACTATGTCACCTTCTATAAAAAAAGGAATCGGCTTAGGTTATGTAAATTCAGCAAATTCAACATTAGGCACCTCTTTAAATATAGAGATTAGAAACAAGATGGTTAAAGCTTCCATAGTTAAAATTCCATTTTTTAAAATCTGATAAATAAAAGTATGGGAAGAGCATTTGAATTTAGAAAAGCTAGAAAAATGAAACGTTGGTCAGCCATGGCTAAAACGTTTACTAGAATTGGCAAAGACATTGTTATGGCTGTTAAAGATGGTGGTCCATCTCCAGAGTTAAATTCAAAATTAAGAGCTATAATCCAGAATGCTAAAGCTGCTAATATGCCAAAAGATAATATCGAGAGGGCTATTAAAAAAGCATCCGAAAAATCTTCAGAAAATTATAAAGAAATATTATTTGAAGGATATGGCCCATATGGGATTGCAATAATTGTTGAAACTACAAGTGATAATAACAATAGAACTGTTGCAAATATTAGAAGTTATTTTAATAAATATAATGGAAACTTAGGAACTGCAGGATCTGTAGAGTTCATGTTTGATAGATTATGTCATTTTAAAATTGAAACAGATATTGATATTGAAGAATTAGAGTTAGATTTAATTGATTTTGGTGTTGATGAAGTAATTAGAGAAGAAAATGAGATACTATTATATTCCCCATTTGAAAACTATGGATTAATTCAAAAAGAATTAGAACGTAGAAAAACAGAAATTATATCTTCAGATTTTGAAAGAATTCCAAAACAATTAAAAATCTTAAATGAAGATAAAAAAGAAGAAGTTAATATTCTAATTGAAAAGATTATGGAGGATGATGACGTTCAAAATGTATTTCATAATATGGGATGAGTTTATGAAAATTCTTCCACTTTTCCCTTAACTCCTCTAAAAAAAAGTTTTAATTTCATAAAATCTTCCTCAATATTATTAGTTGGATAAAATGGTTTAGAAATTCTGGTACTTTTATCTTTAAAATTTAATGTTGCACTAATAATTGGTACACCTGCAATTTTTGAGATATAATAAAAGCCTGTTTTCCATTTATCCACTTTCTTTCTAGTTCCTTCTGGAGATATTCCAAGTCTGAATTGACTAGTATTTTTAAACATTTCTGCTATAATCTCTACAGTGTTTGAATTACTGCCCCTATCTACTGGCTTACCACCCATCATTTTGAAGAAAAATCCAAAAGGAAATTTAAATAATTCTTTTTTCCCTATGAAATTGATTTCTTGATTAAGAGCTTCTCTAATAATTATAGCATATATAAAATCTTGCCAATGTGTATGAGGAGCTACAATAAGAACACATTTCTTTGGAAGTTTAGAATCACCTAATATTTTCCATTTCAATATCTTGAAAAGAATAAATTTTGCTACTCTATGCATTAATTATTTTTCTAGCATTAATTAGATCATCCATCACATCTATACCAATGCCTTTATAGTCTGTATAAACCATTTTAATTTTTTTCCCTTTCTCAATATATCTTAACTGTTCCAATTTTTCAGACTTTTCAAGCGGAGTTGGTTCTGAATTATAAAAATCTATCAAACTTTGCTTTCTAAATGCATAAACTCCAATATGTTTAAAATATTCTATATTATTCTTAGATCTATTAAACGGAATTATTGATCTAGAAAAATAGATTGCAAAATTTTCATTATCAACTACAACTTTTACATTATTTGGATTTTTTATTTCATCACTTTTAATTGATTGCATAAGAGATCCTAAATCTATTTTTTTAAGATTATCATTATAAAATACTTTTATTAATTTCTGAAGACTTCCTTTATCAATAAAAGGTTCATCTCCCTGAATATTTATTATCAAGTCTGCTTCTATTTTTGGAACAAATTCAGCAATTCGATCAGATCCACATGTATGTTGAATAGAACTCATAAAAACATCCCCTCCATTATCTTTTATTAAATCATATATGATTTCTGAATCTGTTACTACATATACTTTTTCAAATAATTTTGTATTTAATGTATTTTTATAGGTTCTTAAGATTATTGGCATCCCGCCTAAATCCATCATTAATTTCCCTGGAAGTCTAACAGAATCTATTCTCGCTGGAATCATCGCTATAGTTTTCATAGACTAATTTTTTATAAAAATACAGCTATATTTTTATTAAAAACCAATTAAATAAAGTTTACTTTCAGCCCTAGTCACCGCTGTATACAACCACCTCATGTAATCAATATCTGGACCATCTTTTAAATATGGCTTTTCAATAAAAACAACTGGCCATTGACCACCTTGTGCTTTATGACATGTTATAGAATAGGAAAACTTAACATGAAGGGCATTAAAAAAAGGATTTTCTTTTGTTTTTATAAACCTTTTATATTTTGATTTTATATTAGAATAATCTTTTTGAATTTCCTTATATAAAAGATTAGATTGTTCATATGATAAAGATGGTAAATCTGAATTAAGTGTATCCAATATAATTGTAGTATCAAATGCTTCTACATCAACATAATCAACCATTTTAATTTTTACTTCAGCAAATTGAAAACCATATAACTCTCTGATTCTATATATCTCAATTACTTCAATAATATCTCCATTTGCTAAGAATGGCATTTCAGAATCTGGAGATGTCCAGAAATAATTGTTTTTTGTAATCATCAATAGATCTCCAATACAAACTTTATTATGAAATGACAAAATTGTCTTTCTTATTTGTTGATTATATTGATTTGCACGTTTATTAGAACGCACAATGAGAATTGAATTCTCAATGCCAATTTCATTAAAAGTTGATTCAATTGATTCTTGAATTTCAAAACCATCTGTTAGGTAAATTATATCATTAAAATTCTTAAAAGAAAAGTCAAAATTATTATTAATAATGTTGTTTCTTATTAGTGTTGCGTTAAAAAGAATTCCCGATTCTTCTGTTTGACGAACAACATCACTGATTTCAAATTCATCAATATTTAAATTATATGTATTATATAAAAATTCAGAATCAAGAGCTGGACTTATAGTTTGATTTACTGGAGGTAATTGAGCAGTATCTCCCAAAAAAATTAATTTTGAATTAGATTTAAAATTGATAAACTCAAAAACATCTTTTAATAAAGAGTTTTTATTAAAAAGTTCTATAGAATTAGAAAAATCTGAAATCATAGATGCTTCATCTATAATAAATAAAGTATTATTCATTTTATTCTTTTTTAAAATAGATTTAAAATTTCCTGACTTATCAACTTTTGAGTAATAAATTTTTCTATGAATAGTTGAAGCTTTTTTATTTGTATATTTCGATAATACCTTTGCTGCTCTTCCAGTTGGAGCTAGCATACAGTATTTCATTTTTATAAAACCTAAATTTTTAACCAATGTTTTCATTAAAGCGGTTTTTCCAGTACCAGCATAACCTTTTAATAAAAATAAATTACTAGAACATTTATCAGATAAAAAATAACTTATATGGTGTATAGCTAATTTTTGATCTTTTGTAGCAATAAACTTAAAATCATTCAAAAGTAATTTTTCAAATTCTGGTGAATTCATTCTATATTATTATTATTAACTTTTGAAAAAAAAAATTGTAGTTTTGCCTAAATATAATTAATTATAAAATGGAATTCATCACAAAATACATGAGAATTATTAAGGCTGTTCTATGGCTTCTTATAATAATTTTTGCTTACAAGGTTTATGGTTCAATTAATGGACCTATTGAGTTTAATAAAGTTAAAAATGAAAGATATTTAAAAGTAATTGATAGATTAAAAGATATTCGTAATGCTCAAATTGCCTATAAAAGTATAAACGGTATTTATTCTGATAATTTTGATAGTTTAATCAATTTTGTAGATACCGCTCAATATACATTGATTCAAAAAAGAGATTCAAGTTTTTTAGAATATAATAGGACTTTTAGAATTGATATGTTAAAAGAAGTCATTGTTATTGACACACTAGGTTTTGCTTCAGTTAAAGACTCTTTATTTGGAAGTTCAAACAGATATAAAGAAATGGCTCAAGTTCCAATTGAAGGCCCTGATGGCTTTAGTTATTTTAATATAAAATCTGATGTTATTAAAAAAGGTGACTATAATGTCCCTGTTTTTGAAGTAAGCGTTTCAAAGGACATTGTTTTGTGGGATCAAAATAAAGATCTTCTAAAGCAAGAAAAGGGATTAATGTCAGTTGATGGTGTAAATGGTCCTAATATTGTTTTAGGGTCATTAACAGAGGTAAGTTCCAATGGTAATTGGCCAACAACCTATGATGCAATCGCAAGAAATTAAAATACACCCAAGTACTTTACTTACAATAAAGCTCAGTTCATTCAGCGCTACATTAGTTCTATCAAATTCAATTGATGATAATATAGTTCAATATTTTCATTACAATTTCAATAAAAAAATTGCACCTGAAAATCTTTCTAAAAAATTAAATACGATTATAAATGAATCTGAAATTGATCAATCAAATATTATTGATGTTAAACTTATCATTTGTAACAAATTGTCTTCGTTAGTTCCTAACAATCTTTTTGAAGAAAAATTAAGTTTAGAGTACCTAAAGTTTAATTCTAAATTACTAGAAAATGATTTTGCTGCACACGATTTTATTGAGGAAATTGATGCAGTTAATGTATATCTACCTTATATGAATGTAAACAATTATATTATAGATAATTTTGGTTCATTCAATTTCTATCATTATTCAACTTTATTAATCAAAAAACTAATTAAGTATAATAAGGAAAAAGAGCCCTGTTTATATGTAAACCTACATGAAGAGAGTTTCCAAGTATTAATAATTAAAAAAAATAAGCTTTTATATTACAATAATTTTGATTTTAACAAGAAAGAAGATATTCTATATTTTTTGCTCTTTGTTATAGAACAAAATAAAATAGATAGTAATAAGTCTAAACTTTACCTAATAGGAAAAATTGATCTTAAAAGTGATGCTTATTTATTAATTTCAAAATTTATTTCGAATGTAGAAATAATTGACTTTAAAGAAAGTTATATAAATAAAGTTAATTTGGTGGAAAATGATACGGAAATAGATTTTCTTATCATATGAGAATAATTTCTGGAGTACATAAAGGAAGAAAAATTCAAGCACCAAAAAATCTTCCTGTTAGACCAACCACAGATCAAGCTAAAGAAGCATTATTTAATATTCTTAATAATAATATTAATATATCAGATAGTGTAGTACTTGAAATATTTGCAGGTACAGGAAATATAAGCTATGAATTTGCATCAAGGGGAGCAAAAAATATAACTAGTGTAGATATTAATAATAAATGCATAAATTTTATAAAATCAATATCAAATGAGTTTTTATTTAATATTAAAGTAGTTAAGAAAGATGCATTCAAATTTATAAATTCTTGTGATGCACATTTTGACATAATTTTTGCTGATCCACCATACAATATTGATAATGGTAAATATGAACGATTAATTTCATTAATTGATTCAAAAAAATTATTAAAAAAAGATGGTCTAATTATAATTGAACACTCAAATAAAATTTCATTACAAAACATAAAAAAGTATTCTGAATCTAGAGAATACGGTGGATGTTGTTTTAGTTTTTTTAAATTATAAATATCTTATTCCCAGCATTTTAAATATAATTATATCAACTAATGATTTAAATATCTATAAATGCACTAATTGGTTTATGATCAGACAATTTTTTATTATAAATCTCAAAATAATTTGCTGAAATTGAAGGAGAAATAAAAATGTAATCTATCCTAATTGGCATAAACTTAAAATCGTAAGTAGAACCAAATCCAAAACCTTTTAATTCAAACACATCCATCATTTTGTTTTTAATTTCTTTATAGACAAAAGAGTGTTGAGTATTATTCAAATCTATAGCTAAAATCACTTTATATGGAGATTTTATTATATGACTGATTAAGACACTTGATTGTTTCTTTTGAGCTATATAGGCGAGTTTTATTTTATTGACAACTCTTTTAAATGAACTTAAATCTGCCTTAAGATTTAATAAATCAACCTTAAATGACTCAAAATGAGCGCTATACACTCTTAAAGTGTCTTTTTTAATTATCAAATCAACGAAAATTGCATTGTTAATTGAATTATCAAACTCAACTATGCCCTTTTTAATGATATTATAGTCTGTATGGATGGATTGACCAACATTGTTACCAGAAAGATGGATATGCTTATTCTTAAAACCATCTAATAAATGTTGGTAATCACCATGGTACTCTTGTATCGCTAACAGATCTGGCTTATTATTAAATATGAATTCTTTAGTATTTAATGGAATGTTATTGTTTTCAATCCAATTATAATGATTAAATAATCTTGCATTAAAACTCATTATATGAAAACCATCCCTGTTACTAACATCTTTATCTCTCATTTTGTAAAAGGAGAATGAGTTGTAAAAGAGAATTGCCAAAACAATTACAGGTAACAGAACCCTTATGTCAATTTTTATTAGCCAGTATATTAAAAAACATATATTTATTAGATATATTATTGGAAATAAAAATGTAAGAAAAGAAAAAAAAGAAAAGATTGGATGATAATAATAGTTTAGAATGCAACAAATTAAAATCAATAAGGAGTTAAAGAGGTTTATAGAAAATAAAAGTTTTTCAAAAAACCCTCTATTGTATTGTAAAAATTTCAATTTTTACCTGCTTTAAAAAGTGTTTCCTTTTCACCCTTTGTCAAACTATCATAACCTGATTTACTAATTTTATCTAGAATTAAATCTATTTTTTTCTGATCTACCTCTTCTTTAGAAGGTTTCTTGAAATCATCTCTTCTATAAACTTTTCTGATTTTAGATTTCTTTTTAAAAAATCCTTTTAGATAATTTAAAAAATCAATGATCTTGTTTCCTGGATCATTTCCTTTTTTTAATTGATTATTATAGTAGAATCCCCAGGCAGCTCCTCCAAGATGAGCTAAATGCCCACCTGCATTGCTAACTGGAATTTGAATTAAATCCATAATTATAATAAATAGAGCTATATAAATAATCTTTACATCAAAAATTATTAATCTAAATGTATAATTTGGCATATGAGAAGCTAAAAACACAAATACTGCAATTGCTCCAGCTGAAGCGCCAATCATCGGAGGTTTTAAACCCTGAAAAACAGGAAAAACATTATAACTAATAAGGTAAGTAAAAGACCCACATAATAGGCCGATAATAAAAATCTTTATAAACTTTTCATTCCCAAAAAGGTCTAAAACTACTCTTCCTGAAAAATATAGTATTATCATATTTCCAATTAAATGCCATAGATCAGCATGAAAAAAACCATAGGTAATTAAGGACCATGGTTTAAAAATTAATTCAAATAACGATGGTGAAACTTGGAAATAATAAATAATAGAAAATGAATTGATATTAAATAAAAATAAAAATGTATTTATTAAAAAAGGTAAAGCGAAACAAACAACCATCCAAACTATGATTTGTCCTAAAACATCTAAATTATTGTACTTATATTTTAAACTACTAATCAATTCCATCTGTTATTATTAAATTGATTTCTTCTCCAATACCAAACCATTAAAAAACCAGATATCGCTCCTCCAACATGAGCAAAATGAGCAATTGGCCCCAATGAATAAGATGAAAAGCCAAAAAACAGATCCATTAAAATTAATCCTGGAACTAAATATTTAGCTTTTATAGGAATAGGCGGAAACAATAGCATTAATTCTGAATTTGGAAATGAAAAAGCAAAAGCTACTAATATTCCATAAATAGCTCCAGAAGCTCCAACTAATGAAGAATTATATGCAGAATATGCTGAAGTAAGGCTTTCTTCATCAACATATTGCAAAATAGCTGTGTTATATGAACCTGAGGACAATATTTCTTTAAAACCTTGGAAAGACATCCCGTTTGATTCTAAAAGAGAAAAAACAGATTGAATTTCAATATGATAAGCCAACAATTGTAATCCAGCTGCTCCTAGGCCCGCAGAGAAATAAAAGAATAAAAACTTCCTTCTTCCCCACATTTGCTCCAATGGAGAGCCAAACATCCATAAACCAAACATATTAAAAAGGATATGATAAAAGTTTCCATGCATAAACATATGCGTGAATAACTGAGTAATAATAAATCTATCATTTTTAAAATAGTGAAGAGCTAATAAATCATTGCTTATTCCACCTAAAAATTGTGAACCAATAAAAAACAATATATTGATTATAAGAAGGTGTTTGATAGTTTCAGGAATATTTCTCATTTAAAAAACATCTTATTAATAGATTCAATTGAAATCACTTTAAAAATTAATTTATTAAAAGGTGAAATATTAGGGTCTTTACACGCAAACAAATCATTAACAAGAGATTCTTGCTCTTTATTCTTTAATTTAATTCCAGATTTTATTGATGAACATTTAGATAAGATCTTAGCCATATAGTCATTCAAGCTATCACTACTCTTTTTATAATCTGATATTTCATTATCGATCAACTCTCTAAAGATTTCACTAATCTGATCTTCTAAGAAAATAGGATGAATTGCCGAAACTTCTATTTCTTTACTATTAAACTTGTTAAAATTAAAACCTAAATGAATTAAAGATTTTTTGATACTTCTCAGCAATCTAATTTCTTCAGTATTTAAATCTAGCTTCTTTGGAAAAATTAAAGCTTGAGATGAATTTTTTTCAAGAGAGAATTCCCTTAAAAACTTTTCATAAAGTATTCTTTGATGAGCTCTTTTTTGATTAATAATTACAATACCAGAACTGTTTTTTGTAATAATATAATTATTGTTTAATTGAAAAGCGGAAAAAGATATAGAATTATTAAAATCACCTAATACATTTTCAAATGAAGACTCTCTTTCAAGGGAAGACTCAAGATTTACTTCAATATCTTTTGTAGAGTCAGTTACGACATCAAAAGGATTAAATGATTTATTAAAATCAACTGAAGGAGGAGTTGCTTTTTTATCTTTATAAATGTAGGGAGTGTCCAAATTTACACTATTATCAAAATCAATTGAGGGGGATATATTAAATTGTCCAAGACTATGTTTTATCGAAGATCTAAGGATCGCATATATAGACTGGTCATTATCAAATTTTATTTCTGTTTTATTGGGATGAATATTAACATCAATAGAACTATTTGGAACACTAAAAATCAGAAAATACGAAGGATGATAGTTTTCAAAAATTAAACCTTCATAGGCAGATCTAACAGCATGATGTAAATGGGAATTTTTTATAAACCTATTATTTACAAAAAAAAATTGTGAAGTTTTTGTCTTTCTAGAATATTCTGGTTTAATAATAAAACCATTTATTTCAGCAATTTCTGTAGTTTCTTTAATTGGAACCAACTTTTCCTTAGTAGATTTTCCAAAAACTCTAATAATTCTTTCTTTGAAAATAGATTTTTTTAAATTAAAAATTTCATTGCTATTATTAATGAAAATAAAACAAATCTGATGATTTATTAGAGAAACCCTGTGAAATTCATCAATAATATGTCTTAATTCAACATTATCAGATTTTAAAAAATTTCTTCTAGCTGGAATATTATAAAATAAATTTTGAACAGACACAGAAGTACCCTTTTTACATAAAACTTCATTTTTACTAATAAGTTCACCACCATGTACCTTAATTTCATTACCAATATCTTTTTTTGAATTTTTATTTGAATTAATCGTAAGATGAGAAATAGATGAGATACTTGATAAAGCTTCTCCTCTAAATCCCATTGTGTTTAAGTCAAATAAATCTTTTGAATTTCTAATTTTTGAAGTAGCATGTCTTAAGAAGCACAAATTTATATCTTCTTTACTCATACCAGAACCATCATCAATAACTTGAATAAGAGTTTTTCCAGCATCTTTAATTATAAGTTTAATTGTTTGTGCACCTGAATCTACTGAGTTCTCTAAAAGCTCTTTAACGACAGACGAAGGTCTCTGAACCACCTCTCCTGCCGCAATTTGATTTGCCACATTCTTGGGAAGTAATTTTATAAGACTACTCATGAAAAGAATTAAATAAAAATAGATAAATCAAAATCTATAATAAATAAAAAAATTAGAATCAATGCCAATACAATTAAAAAAATACTCTTTGAAAAAGATCTATTTGCTCTATTTCTTTGTAAAATTCTTTCTTCTTTCCATTTTGATGCAATATCAGCTGAACTTCTTATGTTCCGTTTTTTTGTATATACAGAATCAAATTGATAAATAGCTTCATTAGAATTATCTTTATAATACCTAGGATTATAATTAAATCGCTTATTTTTTCCTAATTTAAATAGAGTAACTTTCAATTGAATAAAGATTTAGTACAAAAGTACAAAAATGAGGATATAATTTCTGTTCAAAGATCTACTAGGAATCATTATCTTTACACAAGATGAAAAACGAAAATATTGTTGTTCTAAAAGAATTACTTTTTAGAAAAAAAAACATTGTTATTATTCCTCATATAAATCCTGACGGAGATGCTATAGGGAGCTCTTTAGCGCTTATGCACTTATTAAATTCAATTGATCACAATTCAACTGTAATAAGCCCCAATAAAGCCCCATACTTTTTAAAATGGTCCCCTGGTTTTGAAAATATAATATATTTTGATTCTGACAAGAACTCTTGTTTAAAATTAATTGAAAATGCTGATCTGATTTTTACTTTAGATTTTAATGATCTTGATAGAATTGGAGAAATAAGCAAATATGTAGATTCATCTAATGCAAAAATTATTCTAATTGACCATCATTTAAACCCAAAAGATTATGCTGATTTAGTTTTCTCAGATACAGAAATTGGATCTACTTGTGAATTGTTATTTGAATTAATTAATGAACTAGGACATGAAAAGAATATAGATTCTAATATTGCATCATGTTTATATCTTGGAATGATGACAGATACTGGATCATTTCAATATGCAAGTGTTACAAGTAGAACCCATGAAATTATATCTAAACTAATCCAAAAAGGAATTAATCAAAGTGATATTCACAATAAGGTATATAACAACTCCTCTATCAGCAGATTAAAAGTTTTAGGTTCTGCATTAAGTAATTTAAATGTTCTAAAAGAATTAAATACTGTATATATGTATTTAAAAAGAGATGATCTTAAAAAATTTGATTTTCAAAAAGGAGATTCTGAAGGAATAGTCAATTATGGATTATCTTTAAAAAATATAATTTTTAGTGTAATGTTTATTGAAGACATTAATGATGAAAATCATATAAAAATCTCATTTAGATCTCAAAACGGCTTTTCATGCAATGAATTTGCAAATAAACATTTTAATGGAGGAGGACATGCAAATGCTGCTGGAGGAAGAGATGATGGCCCAATAGAAGAAACTATCCAAAAGTTTAAAAAATTAATTAATAAATATAAAGACAACCTTATTACTAATAAATAAAATGAAAAAATATTTACATATTACAAATATCCTATTAATAACATTATTAATTTCATGTGCCAATTCTCAATCAAAACTAAGCAAAGGACTCTACGCTGAAATTAAAACAAACAAAGGGGATATAATGGTTAATCTAAATTTCAAAGAAACACCAATTACAGTTGCAAATTTTGTTTCGCTTATCGAAGGGAAAAATAAAGAAGTAAGTCCAGAATATTATAAGAAAAAGTATTATGATGGTTTAATTTTTCATAGAGTAATAGATAATTTTATGATTCAAGGTGGCTGTCCTCAAGGTACTGGAATGGGAGATCCAGGATATAAATTTAAGGATGAATTCAATGAAAATTTAAAACATGATGGACCTGGCATTTTATCTATGGCTAATTCTGGACCAAATAGCAATGGAAGTCAATTCTTTATAACGCATAAAGAAACTCCCTGGCTAGATGGACGTCATTCAGTATTTGGAAAAGTAATAGATTCAATAGGAATTGAAGTTGTAAACTTGATTAAGCAAAATGATACCATTGAAAATATTTCCATCATAAAAGTTGGTAGAGAAGCAAGATCCTTTAAAGCTTCAAAAATATTTTCAAATCACTTTGAGGAAGAAAAAATTAATAAAGAGAAAAAAATAGCTTTACTGAAAAATATAAAACTAGGTAAAAAAATGGAACATGAAACTAAAAAATCTATGTCTATTTCTACTAATTCAGGATTACAATACATTAAGACGTATAAAAGCAATGGTCCCAAAGTTGACCCAAATAAAGTTATTATGACCCATTACGCAGTTTATTTTGAAGATGGATCACTTTTAGACACTAGCATACTTGAGGTTGCAGAACAATATGATATTGTAAATTTGAATAGAAAAAATGCAGGAGGATATACACCAATAGAATCTAGAGTTGGATCTGATGATGCACTTATCCCAGGTTTTAAAGAAGGCTTAAGACTGTTAAATGTTGGGGATAAAGCAATTATTTATATTCCATATTATTTAGCATATGGTGAAGTAGGTAGGGAATCAATGATACCTCCAAAATCAAATCTAATATTTGAAGTTGAAATTGTAGAATTAAAGTAATCGAAAAAAGGAATGTTTAAATCTAATACACTTCCTTTTTTTAAAAAAAACCTAATCTCTTTTCTTTGTTTATTTGTAATTATTTTTCTTCAGATAATTAAAAAAGATCCTATTTTAATAGAGAACTATTACAGTACATCATTCTATAAAATTAGCTCTCAAATACCTCTTTATCTTTTTGGAAAACTACCTTTTTCATTTGGAGACATATTATATTTAACTATACCAATTATATTGTGGTTTATAATAAAAAACAATAATACTAGAAGACAAAATCTAAAAAATATTTTTCATTTTATAGCCACATTATATATAGTGTTTCAATTTCAATGGGGACTAAACTATCATAGGACTAATCTTAAAACAAAACTATCTATTGAAGATGAATATGGACTAAGCTCATTAATTAAAGTAACAGATCTATTTATTACAAATACAAATAATATCCATGAAAAATTATCTAAAAGTGATACTTTACCAGTATTATTTGATTATAAAATTAATAAACAGATATATCTAGAATCTATAGAGGCAATTAAAACATTAGAGAAAGAAAACATAACTAATGATAAAGCCCCTATAATTAGTGTTAAAAAATCCTTGTATAGCACTCCCATCTCCTATATGGGCTTTAGCGGATACATAAACCCTTTTACATTAGAAGCACAAATAAATACAAATACACCCAAAATATATCTCCCAACAACCATATGTCATGAAATTGCACATCAAATTGGATATTCAGCTGAAAATGAAGCTAATTTTATTGGAATAATGGCTGCTATACATTCCAAAAATCAATTTGTTTCATATAGTGGTAATATATCCGCTCTAAAATATTTATTAAATGAACTTTATAAAACAGATAAATTAAAATTTGATGAACTATTTGTTAAAGTTAATAGAGGAGTAATTAAAAATATAAACCAAGCAAATAAACAACTGGAACAATACAAAAATCCTTTAGAACCTTATTTTAAAGATTTTTATGGATTATTTTTAAAAGCTAATAGCCAAAAGCATGGCATTAAGTCTTACAATATGGTAATTAGCCTTATTATTAATTACTACTCTAGTCAATAATTTTAGGCGAACCCATACCTTCTAAAAGTTGAATTTTATCATCAACCTTATTATTAAATTCTACAATTAGAGGTTTCATTTCATTCCATTGCCTTTTAGCAATTTCAAAACTACCTAGATGATGTTTAGTTGGACCATACGAATTTCCAGAAAATCCTCTGAGTGCAACTGAAATTCTTTCAGATATTGTTGGGTTATCCTTTTCCATTATTTCACTTTTAGACTTATTGCCATAAATTAAAGAATCTATAAGATTCATTTGATCATCCAACTCTTTTAATTCAGAATACAAATTTGCACTTATTTCATCAGCGTATCTTATTGCTTGTTCATATTTTGACATTTTCTTCTTTGCTTTAACATATTGATCTAAAATTAATGTGTATTCTTTATCAAATTCGATAAAATCTGAAACTAACTTCTCAATTTGATCTGATAAAGGATTTTTTAATACATTTTCTCTAATTTTCTTTACTTGAAATTTTTTTTCAGAAGCAACTAAATTGTACTTACCATCTTTTAGTTCCATTAATCTTACACCATAGGTTCCAGGATTAACAGGAATTGAACGTGGATAAGTAATTCCTGAACTTGATTTAATTATCGAAAGTATAGGTTTTGTCAAAGCCCAAGAAACTCTATTAATACCTTTTTTTGTGGTTCCATTTATTCTTTCAACAATTAATCCATTTTTATCAACTATTTCAAGTATAATCTTGGAAGGCTTTTCGTTTGTTTCTTCATCAAGTTTAGTCCAGCCAGGAAATGAGACATCCTTGTTTTCTTTATTTAATTTAGCTTCATTCTTTTTTCTTTTTGATTTTAAAGTTTCATAAGCTTTTGGAAGATTATAAGTAAAAATAGCACCGTAAGGTGGATTTTTTGATCTAAAATATGATGTTCCCTGACTTGCAGATCCTGATCTAACAGGGTTATACTGCAGAGCTTCCTTAATATCAAATAATATAAAATCTTTACTTGTTTCTGAATTAATATTTCTTAGAGATGAATAATCGTCAAGAACATAAAAACTTCGACCAAAAGTTGCTAAAACTAAATCATTTTCTCTTTTTTGAATTGCTAAATCTCTTATAGAAATCGTTGGTAAACCATTTGAAAATTTGATCCATTTTTCACCTTGATTATTTGAAAAATATAAACCATATTCAGTAGCTAAAAATAATAGATTAGGATCTATATGATCTTGTACAATCCTCCACACAAGAGTTTCCTTAGGTAATCCATTAACAATTGCCTTCCAAGACTTACCACCATTTTCACTTTTATATAAATATGGACTATAATCTCCAAACTTGTGATTATCTAATGCAACATAAACTGTATTTATATCATGCAAGTCAGCTTTTATATCATTTACAAATGAAGTCTTAGGAAGATTTGGTAATTTATCAGCAGACATAGTAACCCATTTGTTACCGTTATTTTTGGTATAATGAATTAAACCATCATCCGTTCCAGCGTAAATATGATTTTCATTTATTGGGGATTCTGAAAGTGATGTAATTGTATTATAGGTTGACATTGCGTAGACATCCCAAGCTGAGTCCCAACTTTGCATCCTTCCCATAATTGGTAGTGATAGTCTTTCTTGGTTTAGAGTTAAATCTCCTGATATGGTAGTCCAGCTATCACCTCTATCATCAGATCTCCACACTCTTTGGGATCCAAAATATAAACGCTTTGGATCGTGTGAACTAACAAGTATTGGGGAGTCCCAATTAAATCTTTCATATTGTTCATCTAATCCTGAATAAGGCTTTATAAATACTGCTTCACCAGTTGTTCTATCAACTCTATGAATATTTCCTTGCTGAGATTGCGCATATACTATATCCGGATTTCCTGGTTCTGTTGCTGGCTGATGACCATCGCCTCCTAAAAGAACAAACCAATCACTATTTGTAATTCCATTTGATCGAAATGTTCTACTAGGACCACCTTGAGTATTATTATCTTGAGTTCCTCCAAAAATATTATAAAATGGATATGAATCATCAACAGCAAGCTTATAAAATTGAGTTAATGGAAGATTATTTATAAACTTCCATGTTTTGGTATCATCAAAAGATTCATAAATACCACCATCTGTTCCAACAAGCAAATAATTTGGATCACTTTTTTTAAAAGTCATAGAATGATTATCAGAATGTTTGTCTTTTTCACTCATTCTATAAAATGTCTTTCCTCCATCGTCTGAAACTTGGACTCTAACATCCATTAAATAAATTTTGTCTAAAACATGAGGAGATGCAACTAATTCCTGATAATAATGTGGCCCTGTTGCCCCAGAAACTGTATCTGACATTTTTTTCCAGCTTTCTCCTCCATCCGAGGATCTATAAACTGCTCCTTTACGACGATCCAATTCAATTGCGGCATATAAAATATCTGGATTAATCTCAGAAATAGCCAAACCTATTTTACCCAGATTTCCACTAGGCAATCCTACTTTTAACTGTTTCCATGTATCTCCACCATCATTGCTTTTATAAATTTTGGTTCCAGGTCCTCCACCCATATAAGCTGCTACATTTCTGTGTCTTTGCCATGTGGCTGCATAAATAATATTCTGATCTCTATTATCAACAACAATATCTGTAACACCAGTCCATTTATTTACATTCAAAACAGATCTCCAATTTTTTCCCCCGTCAGTTGATTTATAAAGACCTCTTTGCCCTCCTGATGACCATAATGGACCTTGAGAAGCAACTAATATAGTATTTGAATCATCTCCATTTACTATAATTTTAGAAATATGTTCTGATTTTTTAAGACCTTTATCTTCCCATGTTTTGCCTCCATTGTATGACACATATACTCCTTTACCAATACCAACATGTCTTCCACCTACATTTTCTCCTGTTCCAAGCCAAATAGTATTATTGTTATTTGGGTCAATAGTAATGCTTCCTGTAGAATAAAAAGATTGGTCATCTGTTAAGGGTATCCATGTAGTGCCTGAATTAGAAGTTTTCCATACGCCACCTGAACCAACTGCAACGTACCATTCATTTTCATTTGATGGATTAATTGCAATGTCTGCTATCCTTCCTGACATAAATGCAGGACCAATACTTCTAAACTTTAGTCCGGAGTATAAAGAAGCTTCATTACTTGTGTCTTTTTTAGTTTTTTGAGAATGTGAGAATGTAAAAAATAATGTTAAAATAAAAGTCAGGGTGTATCTTAAAGAAAAATTCATAATAAATAAGTTTTTTGGAATTACATAAATATAATTAATAATATCGATTTTTTCATTTTAACTTAGCGAAGTGTCAAAAAAAATAAAAATATTCAATTCTGTTGAAATTATAGATATTGGTTCAAAAGGACAATCAATAGCTAAAAATTCTGAAGGAATTGTAATAATGCTTAAAAATGGAGTTCCAGGGGATATTGTTGATATAAAAACATATAAAAAAAAGAAAAAATATTTTTTAGGTAATATAACTAAATACCATTCCTACTCTAAATTAAGAGTTGAACCAAAATGTGAACATTTTGGTACTTGTGGGGGTTGTAAATGGCAAAATATGATCTATGATTCACAAACTCAATTTAAAGAAAACAAAATAAGACACTCATTTAAAAAAATATTTAATAGTATAGAAGTTAATCCAATAATAAAATGTAATGAAGAGTACTTTTACAGGAATAAATTAGAATTTTCATTTACTGAAAACCGTTGGCTTACAAATCAAGAAATCAGTAGTAATAAAAAAGGAATTGAAAGAAGAGGAATTGGCTTTCATATATCTGGAATGTGGGATAAAGTAGTAGATATTAATAATTGTCATTTACAATCTAATCCTTCAAATAAAATTAGATTATCAATTAAGGAATATGCTATTAACAATAATTTTTCATTTTATAATTCCAGATCTAAACAGGGTTTATTAAGAAATTTAATGATACGAAATACTAGTTTAAATGAGTTTATGGTTATAATTCAATTCTTTGAAAAAAAGACAGAAAAAATTAAATCAATTCTTAACCATTTAAAAATTTCATTTCCTGAAATCAAGTCTATTCAATATGTGATTAATAACAAGGAAAATGATTCAATATATGATAGAGATATTAAATTATTTTATGGAGAAAAATTTATAACAGAAATTATAGATAAATTGAATTTTAAGATCTATCCTAAGTCTTTCTTTCAAACAAATATTAATCAAACAACTAAACTTTATAAAACCGTTAAAAAGCTAGCAAATTTAAAAGGAAATGAAATAGTGTATGACTTATATTCAGGTTTAGGCACTATATCCCAATTCATTTCAAAAAATGCAAAAAAAGTAATTGGAATTGAAAGCATTAAAGAAGCTGTCAAATCAGCCAAAGAAACTGCAATTGAAAATAAAATTAACAATGTAGAATTTGAAGTTGGAGATATAAAAAATATTTTTACTTCAAAGTTTGTACAAAAACATGGTAATCCTGATTTAATTATAACTGATCCTCCTAGAGACGGAATGCATAAAGATGTAATTAAAGAAATTTTAAAATTGGAAACTAATTTAATTATATATGTGAGCTGTAATCCATCTACTCAATTAAGAGACTTAGAAAAATTACAAGAAAAGTATACTATTAAAAAAATACAACCTGTAGACATGTTTCCTCATACCGATCATGTAGAAAATGTTGTACTTTTGAAAATTAATAATTAGTTATTTTATAAAATTGAAAAAAAGCATAATTCTATTTTTTATAAGCTGTATAATTTTTTCATGTGAGCCAGATGATATATGTCTTTCATCAATTCCCGATACTCCCAAACTTGTTATTGTTTTTTATGATGAATCCTCAGGTCTAAGAAAGGAGGTTACAAACCTTAAAATTCAAGGATCTAACAATGAAAAAAATTATCAATTTAAAACAACTGATTCAATTGCCGTTCCATTAAAAAACCTTGAAAAAATAACTAGCTATTCTTTTGTAAAAGATTTTAAAGAAAATGTAGATAATTCAGGTAATAATGATAACATATTAATTAACTATCAATACAATCATATTTATATAAGTAGAGCATGTGGTTATTTTTCAAACTATGATTTGAATCAAATTGTTATTGAAAATGACAATCTTAATTGGATTATTAAATCAGAAATAATGAATTCAGCAGTTAAAGATGAAAAAGTTATACATGTTAAAATATTTCATTAATATATTATTTATAGCTTGTAGTATAACAGGGTTCTCACAAGAAGAGATTGCATTAGATAGCATTCCAACAAAAACTACATATGGATTAAAAATAGGTTTAGATATTAGTAAACAAATCAGAATGTTAACTGAGTCTAATTATAAAGGCTTAGTATTTACTGGAGATTATAGAATTCTTGATAGGTTATTTATAGCAGCTGAATTTGGAAGTGAAGAAAAAAAAATAATTAATGAAGTATTAGATTTTGACACTGATGGAAATTTTTTAAAATTGGGTGTTAATTATAATGTATACAATAACAGAAAAGGATTAGATAATGAAATATACGTTGGATTCAGATATGGAATTGCAAAATTTAACCAAAAGCTGAATTCTTATACTATCCATGATCTAGATCACTATTGGGATCAAAATAATGTAAATAGTATTACTGATTTTAAAAATCTAACAGCTAGTTGGTTTGAATTAGTATTAGGATTTAATGCTGAAATTCTAAAAAACACCTATATGGGTTTAAGTTTAAGATTAAATAGATTATTAAACCAAAAAAAACCTGAAAATTTTAGTAACCTGTACATACCTGGTTTTAATAAAGTGTTAGAAGAAAATAATTTTGGAGTTGGAATTACTTATTCAATTTTTTATCAGATACCTATATTTAAAAAAAATAAAAAAAATTAGGGCTATTTTCTTAGTTTATGAATTTTTTTTGTTCCACTATAAATTTCATATTTAGCTAATCTACTTTCCAATTTACCGTTATACAATTTTATTTTCCTAGAAGGTCTTAATCCAACTAATTTTAAAGCTTCTAAGTTAGAAGTTATAAACCAAGCATTTGAGTTTGAATAATTACTTTTAAGTGTATCCCCTATCTTTTTATAAAACGATTTAATATCTATCGTTAAACGTTCACCATATGGAGGATTAAATAAAAGATGTAAAAAATTATCATTAGTTTTTTTGGTATTGAAAAAATTATTTTCTGAAATATTTATTATATCTTGAAATCCAGAATTAATAATATTTTGATTGCATTTCTTAATAGCTGATGGGGATTTATCATATCCTATTAAATTATAATTAAAGGGTTTAACTTTCTTTAAAACAGATTCCTTAATTATTTCAAACATCTGAGAATCATAATTTTTCCAATTTTTAAAAGAAAAATTTTTTCTATTAATATTAACAGGGTAATTAGTAGCATACATAGCAGCTTCTATTAAAATAGTACCGCTTCCACACATTGGATCTAAAAAATCTGACTGACAATCCCATTCAGAGAGCATAATTAGCCCAGCTGCTAAAATTTCATTTATCGGAGCAATATTTGTTTGTAATCGATATCCTCTTTGATTTAATGGCTTTCCTGATGAATCTAATGAAACAGTACAAGTATCTTTGGAAATATGAATATTAATTTTTAAGTCTGGATTTTCTTTATCAATATTAGGTCTTTTTTTATATATCTTTCTAAAACGATCAACTATTCCATCTTTTACTCTTTGAGATACAAAAAGGGAGTTAGAAAATATTTCTGTATTTAAAACAGATTC
>MDTC01104813.1_pt1 | contig 31407 bp, 13 predicted proteins | sample 811181 | NCBI WGS metagenome assembly MDTC01 (sample SAMN05326644, study PRJNA326480) | marine metagenome | isolation source: seawater | place: Pacific Ocean: North | collected 2011
TACTGGTTTCGGTTGGTTATTGATAAAGAAAGGTGTCTTTGAACATAAAGAAATGCCTTATCCTTGGTTTGCTCCAAAGATACAGGTATTTGAATCAGGTGAAGTTCAAGATATGTGTGGTGAAGATGTATCATTCTGCTTAGATGCAAAAGAAGCAGGTTTTGAAATCTGGTGTGATCCACGCATTCGAGTTGGTCATGAAAAACAACGAATTATTTGATATACTAGATGGGGATAAAGTTCTTTATGAGAACCTAACCCAAGATCAATACTTTGATACGATAGAAGATCTTGCTCAAGACTTCTATCAAAATGGTGGAAAGAATCCACAAAATTTGAAAACCGTTATTAAAAAAGGTGAACCCTAATGGCACGATCTAAAATTGGACTCGGTGGTGAGGCATTTGTTGAGTCACAACCGAAAAAATCTCGTCAAGGCAACGGTAAGCATACCAAATATGCCGCAACTTCTCGTAATAAAGCACGGAAGCGTTATCGTGGACAAGGTAAGTGAATGAATTAAAACTTTTAAATCATCGCCATCATGATAACTTCATATCTGAATTCTTATTTGATCCATCAGAACTGAATTTAAATGTAGTCATTGATTACTTTGAAGCACTTCATGAGAATGGTGCTGCTGTTGTTCCAAGGAATAATGTAGCAAAAGATGATCAATTGTTTTTATCTGGTGTTATAGGTGGACTTTACGGTCCATCTGTTTCAGAACTTACGATTAGTGATAATAATATCTTTGCCATTTACCGTCATTGGCAAAATATATCTAAAATTTGCTTTGATTTGTACTTTGATAAGTATGAAATCTTTAAAACTAAGCAATTAGAACATGTAAATGCTAAAATTCAAAGAACAAAACCATCTGGTGGGTTTCATCTTTGGCATCATGATGGTGGATCACCACTTTGGCATCGTCAATTAGTAACTTTACTCTATCTAAATGATGATTATGATGCAGGTGAAACCGAATTCTTATATCAATCACTAAGAATTAAACCACAAGCAGGTAAATTTATCATATTTCCCGCTCAATGGACTCATATGCACCGTGGAAACCCTCCAATTGGCGGTACAAAATACATTTTAACATCGTGGGTAACTGAATTTCCCGCTGCAGCGTCAAAATAAGACTCGGATTTCTTAATCTGGGTCTTTTTTTTGTCTAACCTCTATAAATAACCAGAGCAATACTATTAAATAAACCTTTTAGATGGCAATAAAGCGCACATCTCAGTCGTTTAAAGACATTAGTTTCTCTTTTGTACCACATCCTGTTACAAAAGATCTACCTGTCTTGGTAAATGAACGCGCAATTACAAGAGCAGTACGGAATTTAGTTGAAACAATTCCGACAGAAAGGTTTTTTAACTCTGATTTAGGTACTGATATACGCGGAAGTCTATTTGCAAACTACACTCCAAGTCTTCCACGCATTATTGAGAACCAAATTAATGAAACTGTCAATCGTTATGAACCTAGAGTCGCAAACTTAAGGGTTAATCTTGATTCATATATTGATCAAAATGCATTTAATGTGACTGTAACCTTTGATATTGTTGGACTTGATGCTCCAACTCAAGAATTTACCTTCCTCTTAGAGCCTACCAGATAATAATATGCCATTTACACAGTACACAAGTTTAGATTTTGAGGAAATAAAAGCCCAGATACGGGATTTTCTTCGTGCAAACAGCAATTTTACTGATTTTGACTTTGAAGGATCCAACTTTTCGGTTCTAATTGACACTTTAGCGTACAATACTTACATTAATGCCTTTAATGCGAACCTAGTTGCTAATGAATCGTTCTTAGATTCTGCTTCAATTCGTGAAAATGTGGTTTCATTAGCACGAAACATTGGTTATGTACCTACATCAAGGACTGCAGCACATGCTGAAGTACATTTTGAGGTTGAAACCGACACTTCTGAACCTATCATCTACTTGAATCCAGGTTTAGTCACTGTTGGAGTGTCTGATGGCAGTACTTTTACCTTCTCAACCACTGAAGAATATCATGCTTCGGTAAAAGTTGTTGGAAAAAACACTGACGGTACTGATAAAAAGGTTGCAACCTTTGGAAGTGCTGAAAATCCAATTCAAATTCATCAAGGAACCTTCCTACAAAGCAGATTTAGGGCAAACAATGGGAAAGATCAACGCTTTATTCTTTCTAACCCCAATATTGACACCTCAACCCTTAAAGTTTTTGTTTCTACTGAAGCAGGAGTGTTGGGAAGAGAATGGCAAATGGTTGACAACATCTTAAATATTGAAAAAACCTCCGAAATCTTCTTTATTCAAGAAATTGGTGATGAAAATTTTGAAATTCTCTTCGGTGATGGCATTTTTGGTAAAAAATTAGAGAATGGAAGCATCATTACAGTCAGATATATCGTAACTGACGGTAAAGACGGCAATGGAGCAAGGGAATTTAGTTTCCAAGGTTCATTTAGTGATAAACCCCAGAGTCAAGTGGGTGGTAAAGTTGTTTTACCTGCTGCTGGAGTGGTTGTTAACACCGTCAATGGCGCTAGAAATGGCGCTGAGATAGAGGATGTACGCTCTATCAAGTACTTTGCCCCTAGACTGTACTCTTCGCAGTACAGAGCGGTTACAGGGCGTGACTATGAGGCGATTATTCAGTCAATCTTCCCTCAAACTGAGTCTGTTGCTGTAATTGGTGGTGAAGAATTAAGTCCACCACAGTTTGGTAAGGTGCAAATCAGCATCAAACCAAAAAATGGTACTTATGTTTCTGATTTTGATAAGCAACAAATCAAAAACAAGTTAAAAAATTATGCAATTGCTGGAATTAACTCAGAAATTGTAGATCTTAAGATTCTTTATGTTGAACTTGATTCAACGATCTACTATGATACCTCAAAAGTATCAAATCCTGATCAGTTAAGTGCAAGTATTACAGATACCTTATCGACTTATTCAAAAACTGTAGACATCAACAAGTTTGGTGGAAGATTCAAGTACAGTAAGGTCCTACAATTAATCGATAGAGTTGATAATGCAATTACTTCAAACATTACTAAGGTCAAGATCAGAAGAGATCTAAAGGCATTGAAGAATCAGTTTGCACAGTATGAACTATGCTTCGGTAATAAATTCCACATCAACCCCGAAGGATATAATATCAAGAGTACTGGATTCACTGTAGGAGGTTCTTCTGATTTGGTATTCTTAACTGATGTTCCCAATAAGACTGCTGATGGTAAATTAGATGGCAGTAATAAGGGTATTATCAGTGCGGTTTCTCGTAATGAAAAGGACGAACTAAAAGTTATTGTGAAATCTGTAGGAACTGTCGACTACCACAAGGGTGAAATATTACTGAATACTATCAATATCACCTCAACTGTTGCAGATAATGATCTTATTGAGATCCAGGCGTTCCCAGAATCTAACGATGTTATTGGATTGAAGGATTTGTACATCACATTTGATGTTTCAAATTCTAGAATAAATATGGTTAAAGATGTAATTGCTTCTGGAGAAGATGTTTCTGGCGTCATATTCTCAAGAGACTATTACACATCAAGCTACTCTAACGGAGAACTAGAGAGGAAATAAATGACCATAGGGATTGACAAAAGAGTTCAAATTAACAAAATCATAGAGAGTCAATTACCTGAATTTGTCAGGTCTGATTTTGAGAATGCGACTGAATTTTTCAAACAATATTATATTTCTCAAGAATTTCAGGGTGGACCTTCAGATTTAATTGATAATCTAGATCAATATCTTAAGTCTGATAATCTTGTGCCTGAGGTTGTTTATGGAAAAACAACTCTCTCCTCAAGTATTGATGCATCATCTACCACTCTAAGTGTTACTTCAACAAAGGGGTATCCTGATGAGTATGGTCTCCTTAAGATTGATGATGAAATCATCTCTTATACTGGCAAAACTGACACTGAGTTTACTGGTCTCATCCGTGGTTTCAGTGGTGTTACTGGTTATAATGTTGGAATTGCAACTTCTTTTGAGTATGTCAATCGCCAAAATCTAAAATTTGAAGATACCAGTTCAGCAAGTCATGCTTCTGGTGCAGAAGTAATTAATTTAAGTGTACTTTTCATTCAAGAGTTCTATAAAAAACTCAAGAAAACTTTTCTCCCTGGATTGGAGAACAATGATTTTACCAAAGACTTAGATGTTGGTAACTTTATAAAGCACGCTAGATCCTTCTATCAATCTAAAGGTATTGAAGAATCCATCAGAATCCTCATGAAGGTTCTGTTTGGTGAAGCTGCAGTTATTCTTGATCTAGAAGAAAGACTCATTAAACCTTCTAGTGCAGAATATATCCGTAGAGAAGTTATTGTTGCTGATAGGATTAGTGGTGATCCTCAGAAGTTGGTTGGTCAAACGATTACAAAATCAACTGATCCATCTACCACTGCATCTGTATCTGAAGTTGAAATTTTTACCAGATCTGGTATTAGCACTTCAGAACTTAAGTCTTACTTTAAGATTTCACTATTCGTTGGATATAATGATAGAGATCTAATTGAAGGAACATTTACTATTCCTGGCAAAACTAAAGTTCAAGAACCCGTATCTACTGGTTCTTCAATCATCACTGTTGACTCTACTATTGGATTTGGGCAAACAGGATATGTCTTAGTTGGTGATAATACTGTAACTTATGGATCAAAATCTGTTAATCAGTTCTTTGACTGTGAAGGTATCTCCGCCAATATTGGTATTGGATCTGATGTAAGATCTGATGAAGTTATTTTTGGATATGAAGACGGTGATATTACAAAGAGAGTTGAATTAAGAATCACTGGTGTACTCTCTGAATTTGAAACTGTCTCTGATATTTCTCTAGTTAATGAAGGACAGAGAATATATGTCAAGAATGTTGGTGAAAAGATTCTTAATCCAACCAATGAACCAACATATAAGCAAATTTTTGCTAATTCCTGGATTTACAATACTAGTTCCAGATATCAAATTAGAGAAGTAAGTGGTTCTACTCTTGCATTGATATCTCCAATTGATAAGTCTAGTTTGAAAGTTGGTGATAGTGTTGAGATTCTTCAGCGTAATTCTGATAATGTAGTTGCACCATTCGCATTAATTACAAATATTGATGTAACTAGAAATGAAATCATTGTAAATGGTCTTTCCGCATTTACTCCTCTGCAAGGTCTATACTATGATATTAGAAGAAAACTAAACAAAGCATCTAGTAACTATATTGAAATCAAAGGTGGTAATGATCAGGTCTTATCAGATGTACTCAATCTCTACAGTGAGACTGATAAGAATGCATATGTTGCATCTAATTCCCTACCATCATATGATCTTCCAGAAGAAGTAAAGATACAAACCACTATTTCTGATGATATTCAGAATGAATTGGAAGGGTATGTAGCAACAACCTTTGATTATGATACTATTATTGATGGTACTGGAAAAGAAATTCCATTTATTACTGGAGATGAGGTTGTTTATGATGCTGGCGGACATCCTCTCACTGGTTTAACTGAAGGAAATGCTTATTTTATTGAGGTTATCAACAAAAACCCTGGTAAAATTAGATTATATCTTTCAAGAGGTCTAATCGGTCATAGTGCTAGTGCGGTTAGATTCAAACCAGATGGATTAGCATTTACCGCTACTCACAAATTCCTCAGGAAATCTCAGTTTGGTCAGAAGTTAGCTGCTAATGATATTCTAAGAAAGTTCCCACTTACTCAGAATTTATTCGTTTCTGGGACTGGTGAGACTGTAACTAACCAAGTTGGTATGCTTATTGATGGTGTTGAAATTACTACACCAATCTCAGGCGATGCGATTTACTATGGACCAATCGATCAAGTTCAAGTCTTCAATGAAGGTGAGGGTTATGATGTTATCAATCCTCCTAATATTAAGTTAGACAGAAGCACCAATGGTGGAGTAGATGCTGTTGCAGAAGCAGTTGTTGAAGGTTCTGTTGATCAAATCTTAGTTGACCCACATCGTTTTGATATTGATGATGTTGTTTCAATATCACTAGTTGGTGGTAATGGAACAGGATGTAAACTTGAACCCGTTATGGGTACTAGATTTAGAGAATTAAATTTTGATAGTAGAGACATCTTCTTCTCTGGTGGATTATCCAAAGATGATGAAACTATTACTTTTAAAGAACCCCATTTCCTATCAAATGGACAAGTTGTTTTCTACAACAGTAACGGAAATAGCCCAATCGGCACTGGTCCATTTAAATCAAACAGTAATGTATCCACTGGATCACTTGCAACTGGTGCCCCATACAATGTAAGAGTTGTCAACGATAGAACAGTTCAACTTTATGAGACTCGTAGTGATGCTCTCAGTGGTATCAATACCATTGGTATTTCAACCGCAACTAATGCATCTGGTATTCATAAATTCAGAACCGCTTCAAGAAGGGTACTCCAGTCTGTTAGAGTTATTGAACCTGGATCTGGATACTCTAATAGAAAGGTAAGAGCACTTCCAAAAGATGTTTCTCTCGCTTATGACACCATTCATTCCAAAAATCATGGATTTGGTCATGGTGATTTGGTAGAATATTCGATTAGTAATACTGGCACTACCAATAATTCTTCATCAGTATACTATACAATCGGTCTAGAAAGTTGGACTAGTACACATAAGGCACCAATATTGTTCACCCAGGCATTAAATGATGGAACGGGTGGTGGAAATCAAGCAGCGTGGTTACAAGATTACTATGATGATATTGTCGCAAATGGTGCTAATGCTACAGCAACTATTAAAACAGTTGATGCTGCAGGACATGCAGAATTTGCACAGCAAACTGCAGAGGGTGCCATACTTCAATCAGAAATAAGAAGCTTTATTGGTTCGAGTAATCCATCTGGTCCTATTGCAAACGCACAGTTTTCTATCGTTCCAACAGATGGTGAAACTCATACCATTGATGGTACATCTTATCCAGTTATGGGTAAATTGTATGTACCCACAGGTGTCGCAGCAAGTTCTCTTGATGTTATAGTTGTATTCCATGGAACAGTCGGATCTGGAAGTATTGCAAACGCAGCACAAACTGCACTTGATACTTTCCTGAATACAACCACTCTTAATGTAAGAGATAAGATTATCTTCGCTGCTGCATATCCTCAAGACCATATTTCTAGCTCACTCCAGTTTAATTTACCTGGTGTTGGTACAGAGACACCAACATTCCTAATGGGTGATAACCTTCCTTATGCAAGAGCGGCAGTTGGTTGGGTTCAAAATTCTTTGAATGCTTATATTGCAACTCAAGGTGGCACTAAAACTATCAACGATGTTTATCTGTTCGGTCACTCCCAGGGTGGTAAATTAGTTGCTAAGATTAATACTTTAGATACTGGAATTGCTGGTGTTATTTCAAATGCTCCTGGTCCTATTCAGTTTGACCAAACTTGTTCAACAGCATCTAACAACTATACCTGCGACAAAGTTGCAGCAATTCATGGTGCTCCTGGTGGTATTGGTGGATTAAATCTTAATAATCAATACTATGTAATTAAGATTGATGACGATTCATTCCGCCTAGCAGATGCTGGAACTACACAAAATATTGATAATTTTAAGAGAAATAATTATATAAACTTTACATCTCAAGGAACCGAACAGCACACATTTGCATATCCAGAAATTAAAGTAGAAGCAGAAGTTTCATTTAGTTCGACTGTTTCTGGTACTCTTAATTTTACTCCTGTTGTTACTGGTAAAATTACGGATGTAAAATTATCCAACTCTGGAACAAAATACGGTTCTACAATTCTTAACCACACCAAAACTCCATCAGTATCTGTTGAAACTGGTGATGGTGGTGTTGTACGACTTATCATTGTCGATGGTAGAATTGATCAAGCTCAAGTTTTAAACAAAGGAAGAAATTATTTCTCAGTTCCAGATATCGTAGTTACTTCAACTGATGGTAAAACTGGGAATGGTGCGATTCTAAGAGCAGTAATAAATGATCTACATCAATTGGTAGGTGTTAGAGTCATCAATCCTGGTATTGGATATGTTGATGCCCTTACAGAGGTAACTGTCGTATCTAGAGGCAAGAATTGTGTTCTTAACCCTAGAATCAGAAAACTTACTGTTGATTCTAGAATCAAAAATGGAAATTATGATGTAAGTTCTGCAGAAGACGGTCTAGCGTTAAGATCTATTGGTTATACCCCAACTATAGCAGATAGTTTTGATGATGTTGAATCAAGACATTCACCAATCATTGGATGGGCATACGATGGCAACCCAATTTATGGTCCTTTTGGATTTACCAATCCATCTGAGTTAGGTCCTAATGTAAAAATACTAACCTCAGGATACTCACTAGATGCTTCTAATGTTGTTGATCGTCCTTCTACCAATGAATTTGCGGAAGGTTATTTTGTTGATGATTGGTCTTTTACTGGAAATGGCGATCTTGATATTCATAATGGCAGATTCTGCAAAACTAATGAATTCCCTAACGGAGTTTATGCATACTTTGCTTCCGTAACTAGAAGTACACAATCTAATGTACTTGAACCTTCTTTCCCATACTATATCGGAAAGACTTACAGATCACCATATATCAACGATAATTCTTCATTGAATCAGAAGTTTGATTTTAATAACTCTAAGTTATCGAGAAATACTTTCCCATATAAGGTAGGTGATCAAAATGCTGATAATGACTTTATTATAGAATCAAATGAAACCCTAAGACAATTATCAACTATTGAAGCAATTACTGTTGGTGAGATTGATGACATTGTTGTATTAGATGGTGGTTCTTCTTATAAAGTTGGTGATGTAACCAGTTTTGATGATACTAATACCAATGGAACAGGTCTTCGTGCTCAAGTTAAATCATTAGTTGGTTTTGCAGTAACTGCACTTGAGACTGATCTTGATAGATATGAGAATGCAGTATTTAAGTGGATTGATGATCAAACTGTTGAAGCAACCTATCACCCATACTATGATTTCTTAGATGAAACTACCGTTAATATTTCTGGTTTAAACAAAACAGTAGTTCACCTGCAAGATACTTTTACGGTTGGTGTAAAGACCGAAACTATTGGTCTTGCAAAATCAATGACTGCTAATCCAGTAGTTACTGGAAGAGTTGAGGACATATATGTTGATAGAATTCCATCTACTGTTTCTGTAGGATCTACAATTAAGATCAATGATGATGAGTTAATCAGTGTTCTTAACATTTACCCAATTGGATCTATACTAAGAGTTAAGAGATTTGGTGTTGGTATTGCCCACACTTATGGATCCAAATTAGATCCATTAGCAAGAACTATTAGTATTCCAGTTCAGACTAAGAAATTCGAGTCTTCTATACAAGATAAGATATTCTTTAATGCACATCAATCTGTTGGTGTTGGAACCACTGCTGGTGGTGGTATTAGTGTTGAATATGTTGTTGGTGAGAGTAAATCTATCGTACCTATTCCTACAAGGCAGATTTATCTACCAAATCACCCATTCACTCATGGTCAAGAATTAAAGTTTGTCAAGAATGGCACTGCAACATCATTGCTAGTTGGTCCTGAGAGTGGTCCAAATGGTCTATTCAATCTTCCAAATGTAACCACTGACATCTCAACAGTATATGTTGTCGATAAGGGACAGGATTATATTGGTATTACAACTATTAAATCTGGTATTGGTACTGTATCTGAAGGTTTGTTCTTCCATAGTAATGGTAGTGATGACTTTGAATATTATTTTGAATCTAAAAAACCACAAGTAATTGGTGATGTAGATTCTGTCACCACAAAAGTATTCACTACTGTTGATGGTATCATCGCAGATACTCATGGTTTGGAAAATGGTGATAAAATTTCACTAAATGTTGTTCCTAGCACTATTGTTGGATTAGGAAGCACTGCACCTATATCATTATCATTTAATGAAGAACATCAGAAACTTCTAATAAACAAAACTGACTTTGCAGATTCTGACATCAACATTGTTGATTCTTCAATTTCTATCAATAACCATGGATATAGTACTGGCGATAGAGTTTTCTATACTGGAAATGCTGCAGGTCTAATTCAAGGATCATATTACATTTACGAAATAAATTCCAACAAGTTTAGTTTTGGACAGACTTTATCTGATGTAACTGCAGAACCAGCAAACTTGATTAATATTACATCTCAAGGATCTGGAACTCATAGTGTAGCATTAATCAACCCAAGACTAACTTCAACTAAAAATGGTTCTCTTGCTTTTGATTTAACCGATACTACATTACAGGGATATGAACTTAAGTTCTTCTATGATGAAGAATTCAAGAACGAATTTACTAGTACCAAAGATAATGATGTATTCAACGTAAGTGGTGTTGGTACTGCAGGCATTGGAACAGATGGAAGAGCATCTATTAAGTATAGTGGTTCATCTCCAACCAAGATTTATTATGGATTAGAAAAAGCAGGATATATTAGTACTGCAGATAATCTAGTACAAAACAATTCTCAAATTCAATTTGTTGAGAGTGCTTATAATGGTGACTATTCTATCTTTGGTATTACTACTAATACCTTTAATGTTTCTCCTAGAAACATGCCCGAACTTCTTTCTTATGTTGAAGATCAGTGCGAAACTATTGAATACTCCACAGAATCAACTGCAGTTTCTGGTGCAATCAAAGATCTAAGAATTATCTCTAAAGGTCAAAATTATAAGCAAGTTCCTAGATTTAAAGAAGTAGTCAGTGTAAATGGAAATAATGCTAACATTGTTGCACTTTCAACTTCTATTGGTAGAATTGATAGAGTAAGAATTGTTGATGTAGGATTTGAATATCCATCAGATAAAACTCTAAGTCCAGAAGCATTTGTTTCACCTACCGTTAGAATTGACGATGTAGATGTTATTAAAGAAATCAATGTCATTGATGGTGGTAAAGAATATCTATCGGCACCAGATCTAATTGTATATGATCCAGAGAAGAATGAAATCGTAGATGAGTCATCACTACTTGCTATTACACCTAACCAAGCGGTTTCTGAAGTTGAAATTATTGCACCTATTCAAGGTTTGAATTCGGTTAACCATAGAGTAATTGCAATTAATAACTCAAATGGTGTTGGTATTTCTTCCATGGAAGGCGGTGTTGGTATTGTTACTTGTAATCTAGAAACACCAATCAATGGATTTGCCGTTCAACCCTTTGCAGTTGGTGATGAAATCTTTGTAGAGGGTATTGAACTTTATGGTGAAGATGGTCTTGGAATTGTAGGAAATACAAATCCTGGTGGTATAACCACTGGAACTGGTTTCAACTCTGAAGATTATAACTATCAATTCTTTAAAGTTACTGAATATACTCCATCAAATCCAGCTATTCTTAAGTTTAGTATTGCAGGACTAACTACTAACCCTGGTATTGCTAAGACTTTCCAGTCTGGTTACGCAACCATCGTTAATAAGAAAAATTATCCTCAGTTTAATGTTGTTCAGGAAAGAGGTTTATTCTTACTTAAAGAAAAACTATATGTACTGAAAGACACTGGTAAGTTTGAACTTACTGATTTAGAAGTTGTTAATAGTAGAGATGACTTCATTAAGATTGATGGTATCTTCCCAATAAGAGCAGGTGACAGAGTTAGAGGTGCTAATAGTAATGTTAGCGCAACAATTACTGATATTGTTGATAATCAAGCAAAATTCATTGTTGATTATGCAAGTCGCCAGGAAATTGGATGGGCAGATAATGTTGGTAAACTAAGTGAAGATTTCCAAGTTGTTCCCGATAACAACTACTTCCAGAATCTATCTTATTCTATCAAGAGTCCAATCACTTGGGATCAATTAGTAAATCCAGTTAACAGACTTGTACACCCAGCTGGTTTAAAGAACTTTGCTGATGTTGGTATTACATCATCCATTGATGCTGGATTTAGGAATGTACCAGAAACTGATCCTGTTATCGTAATCGATGTTATTGGTGATAAGAGAGTTGATACTATCAACAACTTTGACTTTGCCAGAGATTATGATGCTCGCCCAGATGTCAATCCAACGAAATCTAAGTTTGCTACTTTTGATAACATTAAATTAACCGATTTTACTCTATGTAAGAGTAATAGAGTTCTAATACACGATGATATTAGCGGATCCTTTGCAAGTAAAGGTTTCCAAGATGTCTTTACTGAAATTGAAGAAGTTGAGAAGAACTATGCCAAGTATCTGGTTCAAATTGTAGATGCCGATACTTTAAATGTTCAAATATCTGAACTTGTAGTTCTAACTACAACCAATGATGCTATCTTAATTGATAGAACCAGTGATTTCTCTTCAATTGAGTTAGGTGAATTTGAAGCAACTTCTGACTCTTTCTCCAGAAAAGCACTTAACTTTAAACCAGTTGAAAAATATAACAGAGATCATGACATCAAAGTATTAAAAACCGACTTTGCTTCAAATGCACTCATCAATGGTGAGAAAAATATTGGCAATGTCAAACTATTTGCCGCTAATGTAAAAGTTGCAATTGCACAAACCGATACTAATGATGATATAGTTGGATTTACTACAACTACTATTGCATCATTTAACGATACTGAATTCCGTGGTTTTGTTGCTGATGTTCTAGTACAGGATGATATCACTAGAAAGTTTAGTTATGCTGAAGTTACCGTAGACTTTGATGGTACTGATGTTTACTATGCAGAATCCTATGTTGACTCTTCAAATGAAGGTTATAGTGCATCTAGAGTTGGTGTTCTAACTGCACGATATGATTCAAATGCTGGTAAAGTGTTCTTTGAATGTGAAAACCAGACAAAGAGAATTATCAATCTAAATTCTAATATAGTTGGATTAGCAAATACCTCTGTTGGTGTTGGTACTCATGGATTTGCAGTTCCTGGTCAACCAATTGGTGCAGAAAGAAGTGCTAGATTAGAATCTACAAACTTTAAGTCACCCAATGGTGATAAAGTTCTCATCAGTAGAATCGATAACACAAAAGATAGTTCAGTTAAATCAATCTTTAAAGTTAGTACTGCATCTGGTGAGTCTTCAATTCATCAGGCAATCTTCCTACAGAATGATGGCGCAGTAACTTCTATTCAGTATCCGTTTACTGGTAAAGATAACACTGGTATTGGCACGGTCGGTTCTCAGATTGTTGGTGATTTTAGTGAATTATATTTCTACCCAGATATTGCAGTTACTAATGAGGTAGAAGTACAGGCATACAACACCATATTCAATACAATTCCAGACTTCTTCAATACTCCAGATCCAATTACTATTGGTCCTGCTGAAACAAGACTGTTCTTATCTGCTTATGATGGTGTAAATGGCACTAGAGCAAATAAGATCAACTTCCCAATCACCCATAAGGGAGATCCTGTTTATGGTAAGTTCTGGAATCCAAATGATACCAATCAAGTAAATTATGAAACTGGTGAGATCACCATACCCAATCACTTCTTTAATACAAATGAAGAACTTGTTTACACGCCTGGTTCTACATTCGTTGGTGTCGGTTCTACTGCAGTTTCTATTGGTTCTACTACTAATCACGCTGGTATTGTAACTGATATTATGCCTGAAAAGGTATATGTCAAAGTATTCAATGAGAACAAATTCTTCCTTTACAGTAGACCAGAATATGTCAATAGTGGAATAGCAATTACTTTCACTGGAACAGGTGAGGGCAATGCTCATAAGTTTGATATGACCCAGAAACTAACCAAAACGGTTATTGGACTGGATGGTATTGTTCAGCAACCCATCACATTTACTTCAATCAAACATAATATAAGAGATTCTATTGGAATTGGAGTTTCTCAGTTTGTTCTAAGTGGTATTAGTTCTGTTCAACCAAGAGATGTACTTAAGGTTGGTCCTGAGTACATGAAGATTGAACAGGTTGGATTCTCCAGTCTACCCCAAGGAACTATTAATGATTCTGATGATGTAGCTGCTGGTATATGCACTCTACCAGTGGTTAGAGTGAGAAGAGGATCTTTGGGTATCGCAGCAACAACACACCTTGCTGGTGCCGATGCTAGGGTGCATAGAGGATCCTTTAATATCGTTGATAGTACCGTATGGTTCCTAGATCCACCAAAGGGTAATTCAAGAGCCAGAAGAGATGATAGTAATCTCCCTTATGTCAAGGCAGAGTTCTCTGGAAGAACTTTCCTAAGACAGGATTATACTACTAATATGATATTTGATGATATTTCTGATACCTTCACTGGTGTCGGAAAGACATATACAATGACTGTTGGTGGTGCTAATACCGAAAGCGGTGTTGCAATTGGTAACGGTATTGTATTCATCAATGGTGTATTCCAAACTCCACTAACTCTGAATAATGCAGGTAACAATTACGAACTAATAACCACACCCGCAGGTGGAAGTGGAATTTCAAGTGTTGTATTCACTGGTATTAGTTCTGAAAATGGACAACCAATGCAGTCTCAGTTTGATATTAACCAAAATCAACTACCAAGAGGTGGTCTGATTGTTTCTCTAGGATCAACTCCTGGATTGGGTTATGCTCCTCTAGTTGGTGCAAATGTCAAAGCAAATCTTGAAGAAAATCCTTCCAATAAGTTTGCTGCTAATTCGATTACTAGCATTACAGGTATTCCAACTACTTCAAATGTCAAGTTAGGCATTCAAACTGCGGCATATGATTTTAGAACTGGTATTATCACAGTTACAACAAATGCTGTACATGGATTTGCTCTTCAGCAACCATCCACTGTTCAATTGGATAGATTAGAGTTCTCCTGCTCTTCAGAACATGCTGGTGTTACTACTACATTCTTCCAGGATCATGATAGAGCACTTCCAATTGTTGGAATTATTTCCGCAACCACCTTTGAAGTTAATGCGGGAGTTTGCACAATTAATCATGTCTATGAAGGTGGTGGAGATGTAATTCCATTCTTCAACGATCTAACTTTCGGTTCTGGTTATAGAGATCCAGTTGGTATTGGACTAACTGATATTGAATTTGAACATAAGTTCATTAAATCCGTAGGAAATGCCATTACAATCAATGGATCTATAAATTATTCTCCAACAAAAGTTGATTACAGATCATCTACTGGTGAACTAATCGTAACTGTCAATGATAATCATACTATTGCTAAGGCAACTGAGCATACTGTTACTTTCTCAACTTATGATCCAGTTGCTGGTACTGCAACATTCACTGTAGGAAATCATGGTTTCTCCAACGGAGATTTTGTAAAAATCAAGGATAACAGCATCAGATATAAGTGTACTATGGATGCAGACATCCTTAACCCAGGTGGTGTCTCGGTTCATGCTTATCCTAGAGTTACTGATCCTATCAGTGGCAGATGGGTTCCTATTTCTAATGTTACTGCAAATGAATTTACAGTAACCGTTGGAACATCTCCATTAGTGTCATTCACTCCAACTAACGCATTCTATGATGAAAACACTGGAATGGTTGAGTTGCAAATTGGTCAGCACAACTTAAAACCAGGAACCAATATTAAACTTGCAAATGGTTCCATATTGTTTACCTCTGATAAGGATGACAATACTACCACAGAAGCATATCCTAGAGTTGGTGACCCTTCACGAGACACTTCAATTACAATTGAATCCGTAACTCCAACTACAATTGTAGTTAAGTTAACAAATCCAGTACCAGTTGGTATTAACAAAATTAGATATACTTTTACAAGTGCCTCTGCAGATTCAGTTTCTACTGGTGGTGACTATGCCCACTCATTCTTCACCGCAGATACTAATGGTCTACTAAGAGCAGTAGATACCGCTACTATTGCAACCAATTCACTGGTATTCACTTGTGACAGAGATGATCATGAATCTGAGCATCCATATCCTCGTTCTACTGATCCAGCTGCAGGTGTAACATTAGGTATTGAAGATACTTCATTCAACACCATTACCTTAAATGTTGGTACTGGTGGTGGCGGTGGTACTGGAGCAATCTTAGATGCCGAAGTCGGTACTAATAAGCATAGATTTGTAAGTGCTGATCCTAATTCTATTTTTATCGATGGTGGTGGCAATCTCAGCCCAACTGATGCAACTTATGATCCAGCAACTGGAGAACTAGTCGTTACTGCAGCATCTCATGGTGTTGGTAGTGCGACAACTGTAACTCCAACTGCAGCAACTTATGTAAGAAACACTGGTAATTTAACCCTTACTGTAGCAAATCATGGTTTCCAAGTTGGAGATAAGATTCTAATTGAAGATAACAGTTTGGTATTTACCTGCACTAAGGACTTTAATCAAACTGAACATTCTTATCCAAGATCCACTGATTATGCAAGTGGTAAGTGGTTGACAATTGCTAATGCAACCACAAATACTTTCAGAGTTAATGTAAATCCATCACCATCTGCTGAACAGTATACTCATACATTTGTAAAAGCACAATATAATGGTTCTGTTCTTAAATCTAATGGTGCTGTTACTATTATTGGTGGTTCTATGGTATTCACCTGTGCTCAGGATGCATATCAAACCTTACATCCATATCCAAGAACCACTGATCCAGCATATAACACTCTATTACCTGTAGGTAAGACTACAACGAATACCATTCGTTTAATGGTTGGTAAGTCACCTGCAGGAACTGGTGGAGCACTTGAATTTACTCTCAAGGGATATGGTGCTAGATTTGTGAACCCAGATATCACAACTCCTGAACCAAATTATGAAAATATGCCTATTGTAGGTATTTCTAGACTTGGTGTTGGTAAAACCACTGATACTGGAAGCAACTTACTCATGAATCTGGATGTAACTCAAGGTTCAACTAATGTTGGTACTGGTAGAAGTTTCTTTGAAATATCTAAGTTCCAAATCGCAAGAGAAGGTCATTCTTTTGCAATCGGAGATAAGTTTACTCCTGTTGGTTTAGTAGTTGATAAGAGACTACAAAAACCACTTGATAGATTTGAATTAGAAGTTGTCAATACTTTCAACGACTTCTTCTCCGCTTGGCAATTTGGTGAACTTGATTTTATTGATGATATTGCACAATTACAAACTGGATCTAGAAAGAGATTCCCACTATTCCGCAATGGACAACTTCTAAGTTTTGAAGTTGATGAAGAATCTCCACTAGGAGAAAGCATTGATTTGAATGCTGTTCTAGTAATCTTTGTAAATGGTGTTCTACAGACTCCAAACTATGCATATCAGTTTGAAGGTGGCACCACATTCCAGTTTACTGAAGCTCCTTCAACAAAAGATAAGGTTGATGTATTCTTCTATAAAGGTACTGACGGTGTTGATGTTCAAATTGTTAATATCAATGAAACTATTAAAGTTGGTGATGATATTAGAATTAGAAGAAGTGATACTGAAACTAACACTCAAGAACAGATTACTGACAGAATAATTAAAGATATTAGAGGATCTGACCTGGTAGAAACTACCATGTATAGAGGTCCTGGTATCACTGAAACCATTTCAAGACCTGTTGACTGGACTAAACAGAAAGAAGATAGAATTATTAAGGGCGATCTAATCTCTAAAGCAAGAGAAGTTATCGAACCCCAAATCTATCCAACTGCTAAAGTTATTGGTGATATTAAAGTTGATACTGGTATTGGACTAAATGGCGGTATTTTCGTTGATGATGCTGAAGCATTCTTCTATGAAGATCTTGCAAACCCAGCATTAGAATCTGAAGATCGTTATGGTGTAAACATCACTGCTGTTGATGCTATTCTATTCGCCCATTCTGAATTTGAACCAGCAGTAATTAGACCTGAAGTTAACTTCACAGGTCAAGTTGATAATTATGTGATTGATAACGCTGGAAATGGTTATGTCGGTGCAGCAGTTACCTTACACATTGGAGCACCAATTGGTGTTGGTATTGGAACCACCGTTAGAGATCAGTTTGCAGTTGCTGGTGTTTCTACCTTTGCTGCCGCAACAGCAAATATTGTTAATGGAAAAGTTGATAGTGTTACTATTGATAATGTTGGATTTGGATATACCAATACAAGTCTACCAGGTGTAACATTAACCAGAACACCAGTTAAGTATGAAAAACTACTATCTTACAACAATGTTGAAGGATATACTGGAATCATCACTGGTATTGGTACTGCAGTTGGATCTGCAGGTGCTGGATCACTTGCATTGAAGTTCTTCTATACTTCACTAAAATCCAATGCCAATAAACTACAAGTTGGTTATCCAATACTAATTAAAGATACTACTATCTCTGTTGGTGCTGGATTGACCAGTGTTGATGGTGCTGATAGCAATATTGTTGCCATTGGATCTACTTTCTTAGATAATATCTACAAAGTATCTTCCTTTGTTCAGGCAACTGACTTCCGCGCAGAAATTACTTGCGATATTCTTAGCAATACAGAAGAAGCAGTTGGTCTCGCATCTACTGGTTTCTATAATCCAACCAATATTGGATTAACAACTTCTCTAGGTACTATATCTTGGGGAAGAATATATAACGGTGAAAGAGATTCTAATCCAATCTCTATTGGAGTAACTGGTCTAACTGTTGACGCTGGTTTATCAACTTTCCCAACAATTCAGAGAAGATACTTTGAAGGTCTCAACTCTGAGTTTGGATTGAGAAACAGTGGATCAATTAGAGTGGTTACTGGACTATAGTATTTCGTCTATAAATAAAGAAAAATTGTCAAAAGACTAAGTTAATAATCATGCCAGCAATTGTTACTGATCAGTTTAGGATCCTAAACGCAAATAATTTTGTAGAATCAGTAGAGTCTGATCAAAATTCTTACTATGTCTTTATTGGATTACCAAACCCAACTGGTTTACCAGAACCTAGTAGTTTAGTAGGGTATGGTAGATCTGAGGGGTGGAACGATACTGGAACTACTCCTTCACCTATTGATAGTTTCTCTGATATTGCCCATGTTGGTGATACCATGATGTATGGTAAGAGGATTGCCTCTGCCAACATTAGAAGAATCATTAAAAGAGTTGATTGGACCGCAGGTACAAAGTATGAAATGTATCGTGATGATTATTCAACCAAGAATACTAGTCCTATCAAAGATTCTAGTAGATTATATGGTGCAAATTACTATGTAATGAATTCTGACTTCAAAGTATATGTTTGCATTTCTAATGGTTCAACTGGAGATAATCCAACTGGTAATATTTCTCAAGATGAACCAACTTTCTCAGATTTAGAACCATCTAGAGCTGGTACTAGTGGTGATGGATATCTTTGGAAGTATTTGTATAGTATATCTCCATCTGATATTATCAAGTTTGATTCTACTGAGTATATTACAGTTCCAAATGATTGGGCAACTACAAATGATGCTCAAATAAAGGCAATCAGAGAGAATGCAGATTCAACTGTAAACAACAATCAAATCAAGCATGTTTATATTGATAAACCAGGTGGTTTATATGCTGATGGATTAGGTCAAGAAGTTGACATCATAGGTGATGGAACTGGAGGTAAAGCTAGAGTTGATATTGTTGGTGGAAAGATCATCAATGTCATCGTTAGTTCTGGTGGACAAGGATATAGTTATGCAATGGTTGATCTTGGTGCATTACAAAATGCTCAGCACCCTGCACACTTAAGAGCAAAACTAGTTCCAATTATCCCACCTAGTTTGGGTCATGGTCATGATATCTACAAAGAATTGGGAACTGATAGAGTTCTAATTTATGCAAGATTTGACGATTCTACTAAAGACTTCCCCTCTGATACCAAATTTTCCCAAGTTGGTATTGTGAAGAATCCAACTAAAGTTGGTACTGCAATCACTTATGTAGATCCGACTTTCTCTTCTTTGGAAGCATTTATGTTCACAGAAGATTCTGTGGGATCCAACATCCCCAAAATTGGTGAGCGTATTACTCAGACATTAACCAATGGCAGAATCGCTCAAGGTTATGTTGCTTCATATGATAAAGAAACTAAGGTGATGAAGTATTTTAGAGATCGTTCTCTAAATTACTCAACACCTAATAATGATCAAACTGATTATGCTGGCATTTCAACTGCTGGTAGAATCTATGCGTTTGAATCTAGTGGAAGTAGTATCAAAGGTGATCAATCCAGTTTTACTGCGACTATTAATACCAATTTCTCAGGTATTACTACAAATCCAACTGGAACTAAATTGATTAATTTGGGAATATCATTCTCTGGTGGGTTATCAAATAATGAGATAAATAAAGGATCAGGGGAAATTGTTTACATTGACAATAGACCCATTATTGCTCGCAATGAGCGCCAAAAAGAAGACGTTAAAATCATCCTGGAATTCTAAAAAATGCCACAAAAGACTAATTTAAATATAAGTCCTTATTACGATGATTTTGATAAGGCGGATAATTTTTATAAGGTTCTTTTTAAACCTGGGTTCCCTGTTCAAGCTAGAGAACTAACTGGTTTACAATCGATTCTTCAAAATCAAATAGAATCGTTCGGTAGTCATATTTTTAAAGAAGGATCCATGGTTATTCCAGGATCTGTTACTTATGATAGTACATATTTTTCTGCAAAGGTAAATCCAGATCATCTCGGCATTGATGTCACGATTTATCTTGATGCATTAATTAATAATAACAATGGTAAGGGAACCAAGATTGTTGGTCAAAGGTCCCAAATTGAAGCAACTATTAAAAATTATATCCTCCCACCAGATGAGGGTGTTGATGATATCACTATTTTCCTTAAGTATACTTCATCAGGAAAAGATGGTGAAAGCGTACAATTCCCTAATGATGAAATCATAGTTCTCAAAGAAAATGTTACCTATGGTAACACTACAATTAACGAGGGAGAAACTATATTAACACTTCTTGCACAAGAAGCAACTGCCATTGGTTCTGCAGTTGGTGTTGATAATGGTGTATATTTTATGAGAGGAACCTTTGTAGATGTTACTAAGGATTTGGTTGTCTTAGAACCATATTCCAATAAACCATCATACAGGGTTGGATTTGAAATTTCAGAAACTATTGTATCATCAAATGATGATCCAGATTTGAATGATAACGCTAGAGGTTTTACTAACTATGCAGCACCTGGTGCTGATAGATTTAAGATTTCAGTAAAACTAGCAAAGAGACCTCTTTCGGATTTTGAAGATACGAACTTTGTTGAGCTAGTTCGTGTTAGAGATGGTGAGATTAAGAAATTACAGAATACTTCTGTCTATAGTGAAATTGACAAGTATCTTGCTAAGAGAACATATGAAGAATCTGGCAACTATGCTATCAACCCATTCAATGTTAGAGTTCAAAACTCATTAAATGATTTAATTGGGTCTAACGGTTTATACACTGAAGACGAAAAAACGGATCAAGGAAATGATCCCAGTGAAGATCTTATGTGTGTCAAACTCTCTCCAGGTAGAGCATATGTGAGAGGATTTGGTGTTGATATTACTGGAAATAAAGTTTTAGATGTTGAAAAACCAAGAGATACTAAAACTGTTGATAATAAGTCAGTCCCATTTAGAATGGGAAGTTTGCTCCAAGTAAACAATGTACAAGGAACTCCTTGGATTAACATTGGTGGAGTAAATGCAAATACAATTGGTCTGTACAGTCAAAGAAAAGGTGGATCTACTGGCAATCCAACCAATGGTCCTTCAGGATCTAAGATTGGTGAGGCGCGTGTATATTCATTTAGTGTAACTGACGCTTCTTATACTAACGAATCTACTATTTGGGATTTACATTTATATGATGTTCAACTATATCAAAATATAACAGTTAGTAAGTATAATAATATTTCTGCACCCATAGGAAGTCGTGTTAGAGGTCTAAGTAGTGGTGCAATTGGTTATATTGCATCAAATCCAAACCCAGATGAACTTGATATTACCCAGACTACTGGAACTTTCATTCAAGGTGAACGACTAATCTTTAACGAAGAGGAAAAATCTGAAAAAGCATCTGTAATATCAGTTCGTGTATATGATGTATCTTCAATCAAATCTGTTTATCAGAATTCTAATTCACTTAATTCAAGTTTGAATGCATTTAGTGCAGACTCTGTTCTACATGACAGAGTTCTACCAAACTTCTCACTAACTGACATCATTAATGTCACTAATAATGGAGGAAATACTACTGCTACTTCACCTCGTAGAAGATTTTCTGGCGCTAGTGTTGGTTTAACTACTGATTCAATTATTGGATATACTGATAAAGCTGGTGGCACTTCATTAGAAACTTTCCATAGAGTTTCTGGTATTTCTGAAGATGGTGTTACTCTATCTGTAGTTGATGTACCTGGAGTTCAGGATGTCAACCTTGGTGATCTCCCATCTACAGGTGCTGAACTATCTGGTATCTTTAGAGTAAAAGTACCCAAGATTATTAATTATAATAATTCTGGTCTATACAGCTTACTACCAAAAACTAATGTAGCATCTGTTGATCTATCCAATTCCAATTTAGTTATCAACAAACAACTAACAGATAAAACTGTTTCTGCTACTGGTACTTTATCTTTTAGAACTGAAGAATTACTAGATGCTCAAGTTGGAGTTACTAGTGCTTTCTTTGAACCATTTGACGCTGAAAGATATTCAATTCACTATACTGATGTTACAATTGAACCACTAACTGCAGATAAAGTTATTATCACCAATGGTGGTAACGATATTGCATTCACTGGACTTGATGGTATAAACAAATCTTGTACTGTTAACTGCACTCTAAAGAAAGTTGGTCTCAAATCCAGATCAAAAGATTATGCTAGAAGTGTAAAAGTAGATGTAACTAGAACTGTTGGTGTCTCTACAAACTCTGGTCTATCTACTAGTAAGTATTATGGTTTGAGAATTGAAGATAAAGAGATTTCACTCAATGTACCAGATGTTGTTAAAGTTCGTGCAATTTATGAATCTAAAGACAATGGTGCAGTCACACTAGATCGTTTAACTTTTGTTTCTGGTTTATCACTGGATGTAAATTCAGTTGTTGGTGAGAAAATTGTAGGTAAAAATAGTAGAGCAATTGGACAGATTGTCAATAGACTATCTGGTGGCACTGAAATTGAATTTGTTTATTTAAATGCAAACAGATTTGAAAAGGGAGAATCTGTAGAATTTAAAGAATCCAATATTAAAGCAAATCTGCAGAATATTACTACAGGTAATTTTACTGATAGAACAAATAACTATGATTTGGATAAGGGTCACAGAAAGCAATATTGTGATTATTCCAGAATCATTAGAAAAGAAGGTTCTGCGGTCCCATCAAATAGACTTCTAGTTATTTTTGACCACTATGTGACTCAGAGTACAACTACTGGAGATGTATTCACTGTCAATTCATATACTAAGGAAAGATACACGAAAGATATTCCAAGAGTAGGTAGTTCAAGAGCGTCTGATATTATTGATTTCCGCCCAAGAGTGAAGGAATATGTTCCTGGTGCTCCTGGTGTAGATAAATCACCATTCCACTTCGATTCAAGAACATTTGAATCCGATAGTAGATATGTTGTTGCCCCAGGAGAATCTTCAGTCTTAGGTCTAAGTTTCTATCTACCTAGAATCGATAAACTTGTTATCAATAAGTTTGAACAAGCAAAACTAATCAAAGGTGTTTCTGCAGAAAATCCTGCTCCTCCAACTGAGATTGGTGATAGTATGGAGGTTGCTGAAATCACTCTTCCACCATATCTTTATGATCCAGTATTTGATCCAAATATTAGATTATATGACAATCGCCGCTATACAATGCGCGATATTGGAAAACTTGAAAAAAGAATTGACAATCTAGAAACATTTACTTCACTATCTTCTCTCGAATTAGATACTAAATCACTGCAAATTACTGATGCAGATGGATTAGATAGATTCAAAACTGGATTTGTTGCCAATGATTTCAAAGATAGGAAGTTCATTGATTTCAACCAAGCAGAAGGATCTAGATGTGATGTTGATGTAGTCAACAAAGAGTTAATTAGTGCTGTTGATTTCTGGTCAATCAAAGCAGATTTAGCATTTGATCCTTCAATTGATACTGAAACTGCAGATACTAATGCAAACCTAAAACTACTTGATGCAAATTGCCAAAAAACTGGTGACTTGATTACTCTTAAGTACAAAGAAGTTAAGAGTGAGATCAAGAACTTACAAGCAACTAGGGTAGAAAATATTAACCCATTCAATGTTCTTGTTTTTGCTGGTAGTGTTGTTCTAGATCCACCAACTGATAACTGGGTAAGAACCATTTATCATAATGATTATAGAATAGAATCTAGTGGTGCAAGATGGGTTGAACGCTCTAATGTTGTCTCTGATACGACTAATGTTGATGTTGATAGAGACAGATCTGAAAGAGAAGTTATCGCTGATCAAGATATCTTTAGAGGAAATCATACTGATATAACCAGAACCAAAACAACTACAACTACCAGAAGAGTAGAAACTGAATTCACTAGTAGTCTTAAAGGACCTACCAGAGAATTTGATTATGTAGAAAGTGTTAAGATAAGTGGTCAGACTGATCCATTCATGCGTTCTAGAAATGTTGCCTTTAGTGCAAATGGTCTAAAAGCAGCAACTAAGCACTATGCTTATCTTGATAGTGGTATCCCCGATCTCTTCCCCAAATTGATTGAAATCAATATGGTTTCTGGTACTTTTAGTAATAGAGAACCAATTCAAGTTCTTGATGCAACCACAGGTAGAAGAATCGCTAGAGCAAAACTACAAGCACCTGCTCATAAGTATCATGATACTAGTCCAGAAGCAGTTCCTATTGGACAAGCAAATGGTAGTGCTGAAAAGTATCAAGTAGATCCCTTTGATAGAGATAGACCAGCACCTTCATTTAACTATTCATCTACTTCTAAGTTGTTGAATATTGATATTATTGCTCTAGCAAATGATGAATCTTACTCTGGTTATGTAGTCAAGGGTGCAAAGATTGTTGGTGAGCAAAGTGGTGCTTGTGCAACGGTTTCTAATGTTGATCTAATATCAGATAACTGGGGAGATATCTTAGGTACTTTCTTCCTGAGAGATGCTAATCAAAATCCACAACCACCAGTTCTATTCTATTCTGGTACTAAGACTTTCAAAGTAACTGCAGCACCTGCAGGAACTAAAGTTCTTCCTGGTAGTACTGCACTTGCTTCCGATGCAACTGCTACTTACACTGCAACAGGTACTATTCTAGAACAAGAAACCAGCACTGTTGGAGTTAGAAATCCACCCCCACCAGCTGCAAGACCAAATGAAGTTACTACTAGTGTTTCGGTAAATGTTGAATCTAAGACTGAAAGAATTGAAGCACCTTATAGAGATCCTTTAGCACAATCTTTCAGAGTTGGTGAAACTGGTATGTTCCTGACATCAATTGATGTCTACTTTGGAACTAAAGATCCTAGTCAAAAGGTCTTTGTTGAAATTAGAGATGTTGAACTAGGAACTCCAACTAACTTCCTAGTACAGGATTATGCACAAACTTTCTTAAATCCCGATGATATTGTAACCTCTGAAGATGCTTCTGTTGCAACAAATGTCAAATTCCCATCACCAATCTTCTTAGAAGGTGGAAAGGAATATGCAGTTGTATTCTTATGCCCAGCATCCGATTTATATGAGATGTGGTGTTCCACAATGGGTGAGAAAACTGTTCTAACTAAAAATCTACCTGATGCTGAGGCTGTCCTCCATACTAAGCAGTATACTGGCGGTTCACTATTTAAATCACAAAATGGTACGATCTGGACTGCTAGCCAGTACCAAGATTTAACATTCCAACTATATCAAGCAGAGTTTGAGAGGAGTGGTACTGTAACATTCTATAACAGCCCAGTTGAAGGTGGCAGTGAGAATGTCCAAAGACTTGCTGATAATCCAATTAGAACTCTTCCCAGAAAACTAAAAGTTAAGGTTTCTAACCTTTCTATTAGTGATGCACCTGTTGGAAGAAAAGTCAGTACTGGACAACCACATGATCCTGAAGATGCAAGTGTAACTGGTATTGTAGAACAGGTTGCAGGATCTATTGATACTAATGAACAACCTAAGATTGTGTCTGGTGGTACTGGATATCAATTTGCAAATGAAACTGCTTCTGGTGCAAACTTTGTTGCTACTGCTGTTCCTCTAAAATCAAGTAATGGTGATGGATCTGGAGCAACCGCAACTCTCACAAGAGATGCTTCAGGTAAAATTATTACTATCGGATCTATTACTGCTGGTAGTAGATATGTAGTTGGTGATGAAATCACTATTGATAATTCAACCAATATCTTGAAAAGAGGTGCTGGTGCCAAATTTGCGGTGAATAGTATTTCAAGTACTTTGGATACTATCTACTTGACAGATGTTCAAGGTGCTACATTTAAGGCAGGACAACCAATTATTCATTATGGTGCAAATAATGATATAAGACAGACAGCAAGTGGTGCTGCAACTGTTGACATTACTGATTCTGAAGTTCTAGGTGATCTCTACACTGGTAATGTAATTGAAATTATTCAACCAAATCATGCACACCATGCACCAAATAACTTGGTTAGAATCAATAACATTAAACCAGATTCTGTAGCAACTCAAATTACTGGTGATCTCGCCGTTAGTGGAACTACTGTATCTGTGGCGAGTACTTCACCATTTGTAAATTTTGCAGGTGTCAGTACTGATCGCGGAGAAGCACTAATTGGAAGTGAAGTTGTTTCTTACATTGTTGGTTCTGGTACACTTTCCATCTCTGGCAGAGGACTAGAAGGAACATCTGCTTCTTCTCACTCCACTGGAGCAAATATTCAATCTTATCAATTAAATGGTTTCCCCTTGGCAGGTATTAACACTGTAACTGAGTTACCAGTTAATACTACTCTAAGAAATGAATCAAATATTGATAATTACTTTATTGAGATTGATAGAGGAACTGGTCCAAGATCTGATAATGTTGCTGATAATCCTGCTTTACTTTGCTTCCAAAGTGAAAAGGCAGTAGGTGGAAATGAAGCACACATTTCACAAAATCATCAGTTTAGATCTTTATCTCCACAATTTAATGTCATCACACCAGGTTCTGGTACATTTGCATCTGCTTCAATCAGAACTATTAGTGGAACAAGTGCTGGTGGAAATGAAATTTCTTTCCAAGATCAAGGATTTGAACCAACTATTCTAAATGAAACGACCTTCTTCCCAACCCCAAGAATGGTTGCATCTGTTGATAATGAGGCACAGCGCCTTGATGGTATGCCCAAGAACAAGTCACTTGCATTGAAAGTTGATATGACTTCTACTGATAAGAATCTCTCACCTGTTCTTGATGTTAAGAATGCAACTTTTGTTATGGGTAGAAGTAAAATTAATGCACCTGTTGACAATTATGTTACTGATACTAGATCTACCAGAATTGATAATGATCCCCACGGATCTATCTTTGTCACCAATCAGGTAAATCTAAGTCAACCAGCAACTTCACTCAAAGTTTTACTTGGTGCAAATGTACAATCTGAAGCTGACTTTAGAGTTTATTATAGATTGTTCTCCTCAAGTTCTAGTGAAGTTTCTTCAACTTATAGATTATTCCCAGGTCATAAGAATCTACTAGATACTGATGGTGACGGATTTGGTGATCAGATCATTGATCCCGCAATGAACGATGGATCTGCAGATGCTCTTGTTAGTAAGAATGGTGCAGATGATTTCTCAGAATATCAATTCACTGTAGACAATTTAGAACCATTTGATGGATTTACTATCAAAGTTGTAATGTCATCTACTAATGAATGTGTTCCCGTTAGACTTAAGGACTTTAGAGCGATTTCACTAGCATGATACCAGTTAATGGACACAAAGACCTGTTTCGAGATCCAAAAACAGGTGCTATTTTAGATACCAATACTTCTGGATACTCAGCATATGTATCCAGAAGGAACAAAAAATTGGACGAAAGAGCCGAACTGGATGAAATGAGGAAAGATATCGATGAGATTAAATCTTTACTTCAACAGTTGGTTAATCACAAACTATAAATAATAGATAGATTCTTGAATTGCTTTTTATAAATGGCAGATATTAAGGTCAGAGTTGGGCAACAAAACGCAGTAAAAGTTATTTCATCGCTTGCTGGTGCTCAAGGTTTGTCCTTAGCCGAATTAAGCGATGTTAATGCATCGAATTTGCTCAATGGGATGGTTTTAGTTTACAATGCGGCAACCCAAAAATGGGATGCGACACTTACCCTCACGCCTGGCGCGACACAGAATTTAGACATTAACGGAGGAAATTTCTGAAATGGCAAGTATTATCAGGATTAAAAGATCCTCTGGTACTAACAAACCCGCCAGTCTAAACTGGGGTGAAATGGGTTATGTAACTGGCATTGGCAGTTACGGTGGTCTAAACCAGTATAAAGATAGAGTTTTCATCGGAGACGATGGTAGTAATGTGTTCCCTGTAGGTGGACACTACTATACCTCCATGATGGAGCACACACCAGGTGTAATTGCTGGTGTACAAAACAACAGAAATTCCGATAATGGTGTTGTTGCAGTTCTAGCACCAGAAGATAATACTGCTCTGGGACAGCAATCACTCAAGATTGATCAGTGGAATGTAGATAATCTAAGATTAGATTCTAATACCATTTCATCAACTGATACTGATGGTGATATCATCTTAGATCCAGCTGGATCTGGGGAAGTTCTCATTCCTGATGATACCTTCCTAACCTTTGGTAATGATAAAAATGCTAAAATTGAGTATGACGAGAATGATACCGATAGGTTAATCTTCTCTGGTGCTCAGGTAATGTTCAACACTCCGTTGAACGTATCTACTGAATCAATCTTTGGTAAAATTAAGATTGAAGATAATATTATTTCATCTGTTAGTGGTAGTGGAAATAAGTTATTCATTGACCCATTCCCCGATGGTCTAAGCAACCAGGGTGATGTAATTATTAAAGGTAACCTTCAAGTTGACGGTACTACGACCTCAGTCAACTCAACGAATGTTACGGTAAATGATCCCATCTTCACGATTGGTGATGTTACCAGTGAAAGAACCGTCATGGCGGCGGTTGCTTCTGGTGTTAGCACAATTACTGTTGATTCTGTAGTTGGTATTAACACTGGTGATATTGTTAGTGGTAATTCTGCTCTACCAAACTCAGGATTAACTACTGTTACCAGCATGGATGTTGGTAATAAGATTATTACCGTTGAGGGACAAACCACCGCAGGTATTGTCACCACATCAACTTTAACTATTACTCACGCTTACGACACCAATACTGATCGCGGTATTGCATTCAACTATAATGTTGGTGTTGGTACTGACAATCAGAAGACTGGTTTCTTTGGTTATGTAGATACTGATTCTAATAACGCTAGCAACGCTCCTGCAGGTTCTTGGACCTATGTTCCCGATGGAAGTGTAGCAAGTAGTACTATAACTGGAACCAGAGGTTTCTTAGATATCAAAGGTATCTACTATCAGACTGCTGATTATGAACCTCATGGTGCTGTTTACTTTGATGAGCAAGGTTTACAGACTTCTACAAATAATCCAGCAGCTCCAGTAATCTCTTCCAAGCAGGTTCTAACTGCTATTACTAAAAATACTCTCTCACTACCTAGTTCTGTCACTCTAACCACTGGTGATATTGTAAGACAGGATACTAGCGGTGCTTATGGTGTTGTCGAATCTCCTGTTTCTGGAACCGTTATTCCTCTAATCGGTGTTGAAGGTACATTTACTAATACCTACAACATCAGAAAAGAAGGTGATAATGGTGCCATTGCAGATCTTGGCGTGATCCCCTCTACAATTTCTGTGATATATACTAATAAGCCTCACTGGACTTCAACTCTAGACGGCGGAACTTTCTGATCTTAAAACAATGCAACAAAATAATGGTGATGTTGATGTAAATGTCCTGATTAGTTTATATAATAATAAACTAGCGGCGGCATTAAATCAAAATGTTCTTTATGAAGCGAAACTGACTACATTAAGGCAAGATTTTGAAGAAGAAAAAATGAATCTTCAACAGGAAATTGCCAATTTGCAAGAGGAAGTTGAATCTTTAAGAAAGACAAAGAAAACTAGCACCCAATAAAGATGGCAAAACCAGCGAGTAGACAACAACTTATTGATTATTGCTTAAGGAAGCTGGGTGCTCCTGTTTTAGAAATCAATGTTGATGAAGATCAAATTGATGATCTAGTGGATGATGCTATCCAATTATTTAATGAACGCCACTTTGATGGTGTTGAAAGAATGTACCTCAAGTATAAGATTACTCAAGAGGATATTGATAGAGGAGCAGCGAAAGGAACTGATGGTGTAGGTATTGTAACTACTACTGCAACTGCGACTTCTGTTCCAGGTATTGGAACAACAATAACAAATAATTGGTACGAAAGTTCAAACTTCTTACAAGTACCAGATTCTGTAATTGGTATTGAGAAAATTTTTAAGTTTGATACAAGTTCTATCTCTGGTGGAATGTTTAGTATCAAATATCAGTTGTTCTTAAACGACTTATATTACTTCAATTCAGTTGAATTACTTCAGTATTCAATGGTCAAGACATATCTTGAGGATATTGATCACTTATTGACTACTGATAAGCAAGTTAGATTCAACAAAAAGCAAGATAGATTGTACATGGATATTGACTGGGGATCCCAGCAAGTAGGTGATTTTATTGTCTTGGATTGTTATAGAGCATTAGATCCAACGGCATTTACCCAAGTATATAATGATCCATTTATCAAGAAATATTTGACATCATTGATTAAAAAACAGTGGGGTTCCAACTTGATCAAGTTCCGTGGTGTTAAGTTACCTGGAGGTCTTGAATTAAATGGTAGAGAAATTTATGATGACGCTGTAAGAGAGTTGGATGCTTTAGAGCAAAAGATGGCATCCGAATACGAATTACCACCCTACGATTTTATTGGTTGATAAATTATGGCACTCAATCCATTTTTCTTACAGGGTACTAGATCTGAACAGAGATTGGTTCAGGATTTGATAAATGAGCACCTAAGCATTCATGGTGTCGAAGTAACATATATTCCTAGAAAATTTGTAAATAAGAAAACTATCATAGAGGAAGTTCAATCTTCCAAATTTGATGATAACTTTGCTATTGAGGCATATCTCAACACATATGAGGGATATAGTGGTCAAGGTGACATCATGACCAAGTTTGGTATTAGTTTAAGAGATGAAGTAACTCTTACCGTTTCAAAAGAAAGATTTGAAGATTTCATTGCGCCATTTATGGCAGGTCTAGATGATGGAACTGAAAATAGTATTATGCCAACTGCAACCCGTCCTAGAGAGGGTGATTTGGTATATTTTCCACTAGGACAAAGATTATTTGAAATTAAATTTGTAGA
>MDTC01019168.1_pt1 | contig 31400 bp, 27 predicted proteins | sample 811181 | NCBI WGS metagenome assembly MDTC01 (sample SAMN05326644, study PRJNA326480) | marine metagenome | isolation source: seawater | place: Pacific Ocean: North | collected 2011
CAGCCCGATTATACATCGGAAGTTGTTGCAAGTGGCTCAAAACACCCTGGGGTGTTTGGATTTATTGGCAATGGTTCTAGACCTCAAGAACTCGCTTTACTCCGCTCATCAGTAGGTGAAGGGAAACTTATCTGGACCCCGGGAGTAAACCTCTCCGTCGGTGATGGGGAGATGGGTCAGCGCTACGGCGACCCACGTGCTGCTGTTTTGGCAGGTTCGGATTGTATCATTGTCGGTTCTGGAATTCACAAGTCCAACCAGCCTGCATTACAAGCCCAAGCATATGCTGATGCATCGTGGAATGCACTGATTGAACGACAAAGTGGTGAAGGGAATGTTTGATGTATTCTTATGGAGCATTACAATGGCTATGACTGCAGTGCCAATTTGGATCTTGTTGAAAGCGGTGAAAGAAGTATCTGTGTTAGACAGTAGACTGGCTGAAAACGATGCAACACTATTGAATGAAAAGGGCATTATAATCACCCAAATGACGGCTCTTCCACCAAACAGCGTGATAACACACAATGCAAACATCGTCGTTTCTCAAAATCCAAACCATCAGATGTAACCCTGTGAATAGATTACATATCCTGCTGAACCGAGTATTGTCAACAATACGAGAAATTTGAATACTCGGCGTTTTGGTTTTTGTTCGGTTGTCTCAGCTGTAGCAACAAGTGGTGGAAGTGATTCAAGTTCGGGAATAATTGCTGGCATTCCAGGAAGGGGGGGTAATGGCATGAGGCCTTCATCTGCAACTGGTTTAATTCGGTCCTCGGGGTAAAGGTCATCCAAGTCTTCAAGGCCTGGGGCTTCGGGGATAGGACCGAGAATTTTCTCCCACACCTGTTCTACAGATGCTGACGATATTGGCTTTTCAAGCCAAGCGACTGCACCAGCGGAATGCATTGCATCTTCAGCCAAAACAGAGTGTCTTCGTGATGCAATAAACACAATCCTGCTTTCGCCTCCGTGTTCTCTCATCTCTAGTGCTGCAAGGTGACCATCCAAAGACGGGATGTCGAGAGCGATAACGACTAATTCTGGGTCGAGGCGGATGTATTCATCTACCGCTTGATCTCCATCTTGACATTCCTCGATGTTGAATTCTCGAACTTTGAAGACTTCTCGAAGCCGCATGAGAGACATGGGGTTGTTATCAACAATCAGCACCGTTGGCGCTGTTTCTTCGTCAGTTTCCGTGACGTAAGCCATGTGAATCGTACCTCTGAAAACGCCATTGCACATCAAACAACCGCAAAGAGAGTTTACTCTTCGCTCTCTTCTGGAGAGGATAGGTCCTCAACCGGTCCACTCTTTGGATTAGCAAATGCCTCTCGAATTGTTTCGGATTGTGCCGCATCACTCTCTATGTTTCGTTGGCGCGTCGGCGCTTTCAAGAATTGTAATTGCAACTCACTTACGATTCCTTTGAGCATTCTCTCTTCTTGGTCTGTAAGATTGCCGGCTGTTTTGGTTTGTAGCATACGTAGAAGGTCTATTCCTGCTCTAGCTTCGCCAAGATTGAACATCATCATACCTTCTTGGTCAGGAATAAGTCCCATGTGGAGCATTGCAGAACGTTGGAACATGTGAACGAGTTGGAAAAACTGTTCTGTGACCTCGTCTTTGAACATGTCGACCATGACAAACCCAAGTAGCCGCAGTGTATGTTTTCATCGGTTGGTTTATTCGAACATTTGTTCAAGTAACCAATCGGGGTCAAATTGCTTCAAATCATGATACCCTTGCCCGACGCCTGCAAAGACAATGGGTCTTCCGGTTGCGAATGCAATAGACAGCCCGGCGCCGCCTTTAGCGTCTGTATCGACTTTGGTCAATACGGCTCCATCGAATTTCATAATTTCTTGGAACATTCTTGCTTGCTCAACGGCATCGTTACCAGCTAAAGAATCGCCAACGAAAAGGGTGAGGTGGGGCTCTGCTACTCGACGAACTTTGTTTAATTCATTCATCAAGTTGACTTTGTTTTGCATTCGTCCAGCAGTGTCAACTAGCACGACATCGATGTTTTTAGCTTTCGCAGATTCAATAGCATCACGAGCAATAGCGGCAGTGTCGCCGCCTCTTTGGCTGGAGATACATCGAATACCAAGGTTTTCACAATGGCTCTGGAGTTGTTGAATTGCACCAGCCCGGAATGTGTCGCCTGCAGCAGCAACGACGGAGATGTTGTTATCCAAAAGTCGTTGGGCTATCTTCGCCGCTGTAGTAGTTTTTCCAGTACCGTTCACCCCAACCAGCATAACAACAACTGGAGTGTCTCCCGCATCAATATATGATTGGACACTGGCATCAAAATCCCAATAACCAGCGGATAAAATATTGCGTAGTGCCCTTTTGAGAGCCGCTTCTAACACTTTAGATAAGTCAGCGCCTTTACGTAATCGGGCGCCGATTAAGTTTGTCCGAAGGGCATCGATTACAGCAGTAACAGCATCGCTTGAAATATCCGATTCAAGAAGCACCCATTCAAGTTCTTCAAGGAGGTTATCTAATGCCCCACTTGATTTGATGATGCGCCCCCCTTCAGTAACAACGCCGCCGCCAAGGTCAACTTTTACGGTTGTTCCAGCCTCTGTTTCAATTGCTGCTTGCCTGCTTGAGCCTTTAGGGGTGTGTTGTACTTGAACAAGTTGGCGGCCTGTTGTGGTACGCATCATCGAAAGGTCAACTTGTGAGCCTTCGGGACGTTTCATATCCACAGCACCGCGTTTTTTCATAGCTTTCTGTTGTTTCGAAATCCGTTTGATTTCTGCCTTACGCTCTTTCTCAAGGCGTTTTTTGTCCTTACGAGATAATTCTACTGGAAGTGAAATATCTTCTTCTGCGTCGAAATCGTCCCACTCATCCTCAGCGTCTACAACTGAAGTTTTATCATCGACTGCATCCAAATCTTCCCACTCTTCTTCGTCTTCATCTCCAATCGGGGCTGGGTATTCTCCAGACTGAGTGGAGGGTTGGAACTGATTTTGCTCAATAGATTCCGTCGCAGCCTGCTGTAATGCTGCTCGTGCTTCATCACTGTCTTCTTCTGCGGAAAGAGCATTGGTATCAGCGTCAGAAGCGACCTCAGTAACACGCTTTCGAAATCGATCAAAAAGCCCCATGTTATCCCTCAATCATCAAGTGTTAGTTCATTCCCAAAACGGTTGCTGCGACGTTGTTGTCGGCGAGGTTTTTCGGAGGGAGATGGCTTTTCTTCTTTCGACGAAGGTTTTGGTTCTGGTGCTGCTTGTAGTGTCGCAGCAGCGTCATTGAATTGTTGGGCCAGTTCGGTTATTTTGACCTCTAATGTACTTGCTTGCTCAGATAAGTCTGTGTGGAGTGAGCCGATTCCATCCTTTCGCTCGTTCGTTATCGTGAGTGCTTCGCTCCATAATTTCTCACCATAAACTCCGCTCCCCAAATCAACAAGCGCAGTCCCTTCATTCTTGGATTCATGAACATAATTCAGAGTAACTCCCGAGCCGATTGAGAGACGAGCGCCTGTGCGGCCGGTACTGGCGGAAGATTTCAGGCTTTGAAGAATATTCGAAGTGATGTCGTGTTCATCGATGATTGCTGTTACTTGTTCAATGCGTGAATGTAAATTATCAAGTTGTTTTCGATGAGCATCAATAATGCGTGCCATCTCTTGCAATTCACTGCGTTCAACCATACGACTCAACAACCCCTAGAGGCGATACTAGATGAAGTGCGCTAAAACTACTCTTCCTCGTTCGAAGAAGAAATTGGTCCACCTGCAGCAGCTATCTGTTCGCGGAAATAATCTGTAATGCGCGGTTCAGTAGATGTTCTCGGGTCGATTTCGTCAACGGACTGAATATCTATTGAGCGTCTATTTGCTTTATGCCTCGACCCCATAATGGAGTAAGTGCGGTGTTCTGCATCTGCGACATCAGATGCTGGTAAGTCCAAAGAAAATGCTTGACGCATGCTACCAAATGGGGCGATTCCGGATACTCTGTAGGCCTTCATGGCTCGGCGACTCGCAAACCCGACTTAAACGCGCCGTCGCGCTAAATTTGGATTTTTTGACCACGAGATTGACAAAGTTTGACGGTTCAACTCAATTCATGCGGGCCGTTATCATCGTCACTGTGCTGATGTTAGCCCCTCTTGCACAAGGTTTCGATGACGGTTTGCCAGAGATAAGAGAATTTGGTTCTGAACACGTACTTCAACTCGATGGAGGGGTATGGAGTCAAATGCAGTGGGAGGATTTAGAAGGTACGGGTTTCGCGCCTCTACGGCTGGTTGACCAATCAAATTTACTGGTTTGGCGCTCGGCCGAATACGAACTCCCGGCCCAAATAAAAATGTTACAAGCACCACCTTTAGACTTGAAATTTGATACGGTGGGACAAGAACAATTTGATCAAATGAGAATTGTTTTTGAGCCAAGGTTGCCTATTGATGCTGTTCATCAAATTGTTGCTGAATTCGAATTATTGGGTATTCATGTTGAAAGTAATCCAACAGTATACGGCGGGCCCTTGCCTCATGTGGAGACTGTTGAATGGCAAGGAATGATGCAAATCCCCGTTTTTGAAAAAATCCAAGGAATCCTATGGGTTGAACCCGTGTTGAATACGAGCCCGAGAAATGCCATTACTGGCTCGCTATTACAACATGGGTTTACGACCGAAAATCCCAGTTGGGATTTAGGATTAAACGCAAACAACATTGTAGTTGCAATGGCAGATTCGGGGGTTGACTACGACCATTCGTGCTTCCGAAACGCAACTGCGCCAGGTGAGGTGGGTTCGGAGGGGTTGGATGGAGTTGGTTCTCCTAGCATAAATCATAGGAAAATAATACTTGTAAATCATTCAATTGATGGGTGGGACACTGTAGGTCACCAAGATTACCGTCATGGCACTCACGTTGCTGGAACGTTGGTTTGTCATGATGTTTTTGATATGCGAGAAGAGGCTTTTCCTGAAAACGGCACTTCACTTTCGTACGGTGCAAAACTCATCTTCCAAGACATTGTAAACGACACCGGGTGGGTGCCGCCGGATGTCGATGCTCTCTTTGCAGAGGCGGGGGCTCATGGTGCAGTTATTCATTCAAATTCATGGGGGGACGCAACCACTGAATACACAGCTAGAAGTGGAGATTTCGATTCGTGGGCTCTGGAAATGCCTTGGTCTCTGGCATTTATCGCACCTGGGAATAATGGTGCGCAGTTAATGGAGCCTGCAAACGGAAGAAATGTTGTGGCCGTTGGGGCGTCGATGAAATCACAAAATTCAGCATTGTGGCCATCCTCTTCCATCGGACCAACTGAATCAGGTGGATATGGAATCTTTGGCCTTGCACCGGGTACAACGGTTCAATCAGCGCGGTCTGACGGAATTCATGACTCGTATAACGGCGGTCTCCGTTCATCTTCTGGAACGAGTATGGCCACTCCAGCCGCAGCCGGAGTTGCTGCTGTCATTCAACAAATGATCGAGGATGGGTGGATTTCAGGCGATGAAAACAGAACATTCGCCCCGGTCAATACGTTGCGGCCTTCTTGGGTTGAGGGTTCAAAAAACTCAACTCACTCTCTATCCTTGGCTGACGGATTCACGCCATCTGGGCCGTTGCTTCGGACATTGATGTCCCTATCGACAACGCCCCTTACATTAGAAGAGCGAAACGGCGGATTGGGGGGGCATGATATACAAAATACGCACGACGGTTGGGGGCAATTCAATCTTTCAGAATTGATAGATTTTGACTCTCTAGAAATCGGTTTGCATGAAGGAAACGTCTCGCCGGCCTCAAATATTTGGATTCATGACTCGTATAGGCTCGAGGAACAGACACCTTCTCAATGGCTAAATTCTAGAGATGAGGGTGTTGTTGCTCTAGAAAATTTACTTGCGAGCCCGTGGAACGGTTCTGGGGCGGTTGGTCCGTTCCTAAAATCAGGGGATGTATGGAAGAAAAAATTTGAACTGACAGGTGAACACCTCGATGTCCGTCTCGCATGGTCGGCCCCACCTGAACCACACCTCATTGATGACTTGCAACTTATTCTCACACTTTCAAACGGTGAGACGGCAATTGCTGGAAAATATCAAAACGATGGAGATTCAACATTATTCTCGGGCGAAGTTGTAGACTTTTCTAACACAACCCAGTTCCCTCAACAAAATGAAACCACAATTGCTCTTTCATTATCAGAATTTGATCTCGAAAACACTGATTGGGTCGAGATTGAAGTGCGAGCAAGATATGTTTCTCCGGGGAACAATCCCGGGATGCTTGGTATAGATGGAAATATGGTTGGTTTTGCTCTTGCTGTACAAGGGGTAGTTCGAGACTCTGTTTTGTGGTTGGATGGAGACGGGGATGGGATTATGAATGCTGAAGACGAATGCCCCAATGAAGATGCCCGATTATGGGATGGTAATCTTGACGGGTGTATTGATGACGGGGATGGCGATGGTGTCAAGGATCCTTTTGATGCCTGTCCAAACCAAAATTCACATTCCTATGACTGGGATGAAAATGGATGTATAGATGATTCTGATTATGACGGTGTCCTGGATGATGTTGATATGTGTCACACCTCGGTTTTGTCCCTGTTTTGGCCGGTCGACCAAGAAGGTTGTAGACCGGTAGATTCCTTGCCAGAAATTGATTATCTTTTATCGCCCGATAACGGGAGTATTTGGTTTGATGAATTGGTCGTTGAGTGGGTCGCTAGTGACATAAACGATGACTTCTTTGACACGGGCGCAAGAATAATGGTACTTGATTCTTCAAACAACAGTTCTTCATATCCAATAGCAAGTTGCTTGAAAACGAATGTTCAAAATGGGTCTTTTTCTTGTTCATGGACTGTTCCGAAAGATCTGCCGGTGTGGGATATTCGGGGTGAATGGTTGCAGATTGAATTGTATGTGGAGACAAGAAACAATTCTCCGGAAGCGAAGAGAGATTTGGTTCTCTTACGCGACGACGCTGTTTTCTCAAGTGATTGGGAAAACCCGTTACTCGCCTCAGAAAATGATATTTCGCTAACGAAGGAGGGGGCGGGTGCACAAGGCCGTGCCTTGTTTTGGGGAATATTGGGCGTACTGGCTGGATTTGTGTTAATGTACCAACTTGGGTGGAATGTCCTTCGGGATGATGACGATAAAACAGTGCCTTCGGCATTTCAAGATGATGGGGGCCTTCAACTGTCCGAAACATACGATGAAAGCGAGTGACTGCAATCGATTATCATGTTCAATAAGCCTGAACCTCGTGATTTAAACGAAGGTGAACCTTGAAGGGTGGTGGCATGCTCGCCATCACATCCGCAAAGCGGAGGGTGAAGAATATGAGTGACCGTCTATACGTTGGAATCGACCTAGGTACCTACCAATCTACAATTGCATCAAGCGCTGGCGTAAGCCACACAGTCGAAACAGTCGTTGGCCGTCCAAAAGACCCGGTTGCTAGAAATTTCCTCGGAAGAGATGTTTTGTTTGGCAATGATGCTTTGAAGAACAAGCTTGCATGCAACCTCTATCGTCCAATGGCTGCCGGTGTTGCTCAAGATGATGAAGCAAATTTGGCTGCTGCCAAAGCATTCGTTTCACACCTACTCGAGACCGTAGATCCTGAAGAATTTGACGAGGTTTTCGGCGTAATATGCTCTCCAAGCCACGTTTCATTTACAGATAAGTCAAATCTTGTTGCTACCCTCAGAGGACAAGTTAACGCCATCATGGTCGTTACAGAGCCGTTTGCTACAGCATTCGGAATTGGAGAAATAGCAAGTTCAATTGTGGTAGACATTGGAGCAGGAACAACAGACATCGCTCGAATCTACGGTACTTTCCCTACTGACGAAGACCAAGTTACAATCCAAGAGGCTGGAGACTGGTTAGACAACGAACTCATGGAACTTATTCGAAAGAAATACACCGGCGCACAAGTAACAAAAGATATGGTGCGCAAGTGGAAAGAAGAAGTGTCCTATGTTGGCAGCGATGACCGTGAAGCAATGGTCGAACTATCTGTTGAAGGTAAAAAGCAGGTCGTCGATATTGGCGACCTTGTGAACAAAGCCTGTGAGATGATTATTCCAAAGATTGGAAACGCAATCAAGAGTATTGTTGCTGGCGCTGATCCGGAATATCAACCCATACTTCGAAACAACATCATCCTCTCTGGCGGTGGCTCACTTATTGACGGAGTCGCTGCACGTATGGCTGACGAAATCTCCGATATCGGCGATGTCAATGTATGGTGTGTTGATGATCCAATCAATGCTGTCGCAACAGGCGCCCTTCAACTTGCAGGCGAGATGCCTGATGATATGTTCACTTCAATCAACTGATTGTCGAACAGTTGCAAAGGGTGGATAATCCGCCGTATATGCCCTCATTTGATGGCGAAAGTTCAAGTGTGGTTGGGCGGCGATAGCCGCCTGTATGACGATAGACTCTTCCGGAACCAGCGGCATTAACCGAATTGGTGTAACCTCAAGTGACGAGCGGGCTGCGTTAGAAGGTATGCTCAAGGGTTATCCTGTTGAACAACTTGTTGAGGAAGTTCTCATCGCTTGGAATGAACTTGCTGCACGTAATGAGGAAATGGTTTCTGTTAAACAACGACTTCGTGTCTTAGAACTGGATTTAGCAGAGCGTGAAGATATGGTTGCTCCCGAGGTTGCCAGATTAGCTGCAGTTGATTCGGCTCTCAAAGATCGTGAGGCAAAAATCATCCATTTGGAACGAGTTCTTGCTGATGTTCGTGAGGAATTGGCCTCACAGCAATCTTCACTGTCCCAAGAAGAACGTTCAACTATGGCCACTGAAGTAGAACAACTTCGTACACTTACTAGTCAACAAGACGAGGTCATTGGTGAAATGGAAGGTAGGATTACTCAGATGGTTGAGGCGCTTGAAAGAGCAGCGGATGCTGGACTTACATCCGTAACTGCTGAAGAAGTCCGTAGTTTAAAGTCAAAACTCGACACGGCATTGGCTCAAAATGATGCTGAACAGGCTGCAAACAAAGCACTCGAAGAAGAAAGGCAGAGGCTGCGTGACATTGCAGATAGACTGAGAGGGCTTTTGGATGCTCGAGATGGCCGTCTTGGAGAACTTGAAGAACAACTTGAACGAGTTATGCAGGGGCCTCGTTCAGTCTCCGCAGAACACGACTATTTAGTTGAGCAGATTGATGAACTCAAGCGCAGATTGTTAGAACGAAATAGGGAATATGATTCGTTGCGTAGAAGAGAGCGTAGACTTCACAACGATGTGTTTGAGCGCGATGAGCGTATCCAACAAATCACCTTAACACTCACCGACATGGAGGCTGCACTGCAAGACAGAACTGCTGAATTAAGAGAGATTGAAGGGCAACGAGAAACAATGGTCCATGAATTGGATTCCGTACGTAGAGGAGAGCGAACCCGAGAAGTTGTTGGAAGGGTGTTTGCGGACTCTCTTTCTCTTGTTCGAACACATGATGCTCGAGAAGCGAAGAGGGATGCGTACAGTAACGCACCGGATGTAGAACGCACACTCTCTACCCCAAATACTGGCGATATGGCAAAATTGGCTGACGGCGGGCGCGTATCATTAGAAGTCCATGAAAATGAAATTGAACCAGGTGTCGATGTTGATGGTGTACGGCCCCCATCCCCAGGCGGCTCTGGGGACCCGGTTGTTTTTGAAGACGAAGATTAAGCCTTTTGAATTGCGGAAACAATCTCGCTGATTCGTGTGCGGAGTTCCTCTAAATTTGAGGCGTCTTCAGTTAATGTCCCGGTAACAATCCAATCAGCACCGGCCTCTGAAGCCAGCAATGCTTGTTCGGGAGTCCGTATTCCCCCACCCACAATAAGTGTCAACTCGTTAACTGCTCGTGCGCTTTTGATGAGGTCGGGGTTGACCTGTGATTTAGCACCACTTCCGGCTTCTAAGTAGAGTAATTTGAATCCGAACATTCGTGCAGTTAAGGCATATGCATGAATCAATTCCTGATCATTGGGTTGTATCAACTCAGCGTCGCCAACTTCACCAACCCTCCCTCCTGGAGAACAAACGAGATAGCCTGTAGGTAAAGCCTCTACTTCGAATTTTTCAAGATAAGGCGCACCACGAATTTGTTCACCAATAAGGAAGCGCCTTGTCTTTGAATTCATGAGCATCATGAAAGTAATTGCGTCGGCTGATGGAGAAAGGGCGTGTGCACCACCGGGAAACAGAACTACCGGGATATGCCATTCAGACTCATCTGAATCAGGGTCCTGGCTTGAGGCAAACGCTCTAAGTTCAAACGCTTCTTGAATCGCTTTGCAAGTGGAGTGGACGACTTCGTCTGGCGTATCTGTTGAGCCGCCGACAAAAACCATACTGCTGCCGCATTCAACAGCAACCATCGCCCTGTTTGCTGCGGTATTGGGATCTTGTTTTGCCGGATCTATGAGTGTTATGTGACGGGTTGAGTGTTCTTTCGATGTGACATATTCCAGTGTCGTTGAATTCGGCCTTCTCATGTCATCCCCATACATCCGTTCAACGGACACAGCATAGCCATTGCGCATCGAATGGTTTCGAAAGGGCGATGCATAGAGTTCTCATACCCCGACCGGTTGGGACGTTTGTGGCAGAAGTTGGTCCCTTTCGGCGATTGCTTAGGCACATGAAATCACACAAATCAACAATTCGTCTAGCATCAGCATGCTCAGTAACCAACAAAATATGGGACCTAGCTCCTCCATTACTCATCGGGCTGGCCGTTGATGTTGTCGTCTTGAAAGAAGATTCATTTCTGGCATCATTCGGACTTATCGACCCGTGGCATCAGTTGATTTTCCTCTCGGTACTCACCTTCTTTATCTGGGGATTGGAATCGCTGTTCGAATATTTTTACGGAATTTTATGGAGAAACTTGGCCCAAACGGTACAGCACGAGTTAAGGCTTGACACATTCAACCATGTCCAAAAGCAAGGCATGGGTTGGTTTGATGAGCGTCAAAAAGGAGACATATTAGCCATCCTAAACGATGATGTCAATCAACTCGAACGGTTCTTGGATAAAGGAGCAAATGACCTGCTACAAGTGAGCACTACTGTTTTGGTCGTTGGTAGTGTTTTTCTGTTCATATCGTGGCAAGTTGCAATTTTTGCCGTACTGCCAATCCCCATCATCATTTGGGGCTCATTCAAGTATCAAAGAAGCCTTGAGCCTCGGTATGCTGAAGTGAGAAAATCTGCCGGTGCAATGAACGCTTTACTTGAGAACGACTTATCTGGAATGTCGACAATCCAATCCTTTACGGCTGAAGAACGAGAAATGAAGCGTGTTGAGGTGTTGAGTAATACATACCGAGAAGCGAATAAGGAAGCAATTCGGCTCTCAGCAGCATTTACTCCGTTAATCCGAATGGCGATTCTGTGTGGTTTTACCGCTACCTTGCTTCTTGGTGGATGGATGACTTTGGAGGGAACTTTAGCAATCGGCGCCTATTCGGTGCTTGTTTTCATGACTCAACGGCTGTTATGGCCCCTGACTAGACTTGGAGAAACTTTCGACTTGTACCAGCGAGCAATGGCGAGTTCTACGCGCGTTTTGGATGTTTTAACTTCGCCTACTGAGGTGAAGCAAGGTAATTTTTCACCAACTCTTGAACTGATTAATTCATCCTCGATTGTTTTTCAGAATGTAAATTTTGGGTATCCAGATAGGGAGGCGGTGTTTGAAAACATGAACCTTGTTCTAAAACAAGGTGAAACCGTTGGAATAGTTGGTTCGACGGGTGCGGGTAAAACGACTTTGATTCGTTTGTTACTCCGATTTGCTGAGCCAAATTCTGGCACAATAGTTTGGGCAGAACGTCCACTGCAAGAATGGGATTTGAATACCCTGCGTTCTTCAATGGCGTTGGTGGATCAACACATCACCTTGTTTCCCACTACAATTCTTGAAAACATTCGTTATGGAAAGCCAAATGCCGCAGACATAGAGGTTTTTGAAGCCGCTCGGCTCGCAGAAATAGGGGACTTTGTCGAGCAATTGCCAAACCAGTGGGACACTATGGTGGGTGAAGGGGGCCACAGGTTATCTGGCGGACAAAGGCAGAGGCTTGCTATTGCCAGGGCGGTGGTAAAAAATGCTCCTTTACTTATCCTTGACGAGGCAACCTCCGCAGTTGATAATGAGACTGAAGCCGCTCTCCAGCGTTCGATTAATAAAATCTCAGTGGGTAGAACGGCTGTTATTATCGCACACAGACTTTCCACCATTCGTAACGCAGACAGAATTTTAGTCCTACAAAACGGCGGCATTATAGAGGATGGAACACATGAGGATTTAGAGAAAATGGGTGGCGTTTATTCAAGGATGTGGGCCGTTCAAACTGGCCAAAATGTGTGACTGCGGCTTGGCTAAAAAAGGTCGAAAATGGTTATTTTAGACCATGGTTCATTACACCCTATTATAAGTGAGACTACCCGCCAGCGGACTGAGAAACATGATTACAGATAAGTTCTCTAAGACAACGAGCCTGCTTTTGATTGCCACCTTTGCCCTTGCTATGGCATCCACAGTTTCTGCTGCGGACATCACGCCAGGCGCCATGGACGCAGCTACCGGACTGCCAGCCTTCCTTTCGGATGGTGCTGACGATGGTTTGCAAACATTGACGTTCTTCCTATTCTTTGTAGGATACATCGCAATGGGTGCTGCCTTTGTCTTCTTCATGAGTGAGCGAAGCAACGTTGCACCAGAATACCGAACTACAATGACCATTTCAGCTTTGATTGTAGGTATTGCCGCCTTCCACTACTACTACATGCGCGGGGTCTACGCTGACTTCGGTGAAGTCTCAGTCGAATATCGATACATGGACTGGATTATTACAGTCCCATTGATGGCCCTCAAATTCCCATCCCTTGTCGGTAAGAATGCAATCACTGACAACAAATTCGCTGGACTTGGATTCACTGGAATCTGTTTCCTGGGCGCACTCATCATGATTGGATTCGGATATGCTGGAGAAGCAGGTTTGATGAATGGTATTCTTGCCCTACTTCTTGGAGGTATGGGCTGGGCTATGATTATTGTAGCAACTGGAACGCCATGGTCCTCAGGACTTGGTGTTGACAACAGCAAGATTTCTGAAGAGCTCATTTGGAGTGCAAATGCTCTCCGCTGGTTCATCGTCGTTGGCTGGATCATCTACCCACTCGGCTACCTTTTCAGTCCAGAAGTAGCATTGATCGAAATCGATAATGGTGCAGAATACATGGCTGTTGCATACAACATTGCTGACATCATCAACAAAATCGGTTTCGGTGTTGTTGCTTGGATGGGTGCTAAGAAAGCAACCGAAGCAATGTCTGCTGCATCAGAAGAGTGATTTCCGAATCGCACGAAGAAGCGTCTCTACGCTCGCCTTAGGCCAATACCGCTGCCACAGTACAGCCGTTGGTATCCATGCGAGGGTATAGATAAGCACTGCCAGAGTAGAAGTTTGTAATCCCCACTGGTGCGTGACTTCAAAGTCGCGCATCAGTGTTAGGGGTATGAAATGCATGAGGTAGATTGACAACGAAAGTTTTCCTGTATGAGACAGTATGTTCATTGAGTATCTTTGAACCAATATCCACAACAGCACAACACCCGTCAAACTTGCGATTAGAAACGATTGATTCGCTGGAAAGAACGTTAACACTGCATCTTCTGTAGGATGCGCCCAGAGGGTATTTTTGAATTGAGCATACACGAGGGTGAATGAACAATACATAAGCCCTACAACAAGTGCTAATCTTACTGATAGACTTATTTCAAGAGATTTTCCGTCATTCACTGGTTGTGTTGAAATCATTGCCCCAAACAATGCAAAGAAAAACCACGGGAAAAGCGGATATGTGCCAGTCAAAAGTAGATTGGATAGTATGATTGGTATAGAGGCGTCATCGACTCTGTCTGCCCAAATGCCTGTGCCCTGGAGATCTGGAAAGAAAGTTTGAATAACGATTATACTGCTTAGAGAGATAACGAAAGTTTTGCTGTAGGAATTGCGTTTTCTATGAAAGATAAGCGGTAATAGAAGTGTCATGATTGCCATGAGAGACAATATTCCTGGAGTAAATGGATGAAACAAATGGGGTGATGTGAGGTTCACAGCTATTTGAGCGATTAGAAAAAAGAAAAACTGAAATAAACGTGACTGAAATGTAAGGTTGGCACGTACAATACCCCACCCAAATAAAGTCACAAAAAGGGGTGCTGCTAAACCCCCAAGCCCTGAAACAACGTATGCTAAAATACTGAGTTGCACTTCAGAAAACGGATTCCATGTTGCAGCGGCATGGACCATTACCATAAGTAAAACCGCAATTCCTCGAAGGGAATCGATGTGAAGTATTCGTACTGTTTGTGACATTGTATCAGCGCTTTGAAAGAACATACTGGATTGCATTGCGGAATATTTGCAAGCCTTCTCCCTCCCACTGACCTAATGTGTCACTTGATTGTGGCCCAGGTGCAGAGTTACGTGTGTGATGTGGATGTAGCCACTTAGCATATACTGCTTCGGGATGGGGCATGAGGCCAAAAACAAGGCCGGTAGAGTCGCAAATACCTGCGATATTTCTCATACTCCCATTCGGAGAAATTGGGAACGGGAGCGGCTCATCAGTAATCCCATGGCCGAGTTCAGTTGATGGGTCGACATATCGAACCGCGAGTTGGTGATTTCTATTCAGGGCATCGAAATCTGTTGTGGAAGGCATCACAAACTTTCCTTCACCATGGCGGACGGGACAATCGATACGTTGGATGTTTTTTGTCCAAATGCACGGGCTCTTTGAATCAAACTCTAGAGTCACCCAACGGTCTTCATATCTGCCAGAATCGTTGAGTGTTAGGCTAGCGCGTTGGGTAAAATCTGGCAGACCTGTATCGCCGAATGGCCCTGGTAAAAGGCCTGTTTTAACGAGAACTTGAAAACCGTTACAGATGCCGATGATTGGCTTTCCATCGGCTACGAATTTTTCCAATTGACTGCGGAGAGCAAAACGAAGTCTGTTGCCCATTAAGCGCCCACTCCCTAGGTGGTCTCCAAATGAAAAACCCCCGGGGACTGCCAAAATATCAAAGTTATCGAGGCTTCGGTTTCCCTCAACGAAATGGTTCACGTGTATTCGTTCAGATTGCCCCCCTACCAGATTGAATACTGCTGCTGTTTCATGGTCGCAGTTAATGCCAAATCCAAACAAAACCGCAACTTTTGGTAATGACATCAAGCAACACCTCCAGTCATATCGAGTGTTTTCTGCCATGATTCTACCATGGCATCGGTTCCAACATCGACAAGGGCATCGTATCCATCCGAAATCACAAGGGTTGGTTTTTCAGTCACTGTACCAAGGAATGTGAGTGGATGGCCTTTCATCCATTCGACGAAAGCCGCCTCATCTTCCGGCTCGACACCAACCAAAAAACGACCGAGGGATTCGCCCCACATACGAGACCAAACACTTGATGGGCCGGTACCGTCAATGTCTAAGTCAGCACCAAGTCTACCGCCAATGCACATTTCGGCTGCAGCTACTGCAACCCCACCTTCAGAACAATCGTGTGCCGTACGAATTAAACCCGATTGTATAGCAGTAGATAGAGAGCGATACATAGAGATGTTTTCTTCTGGGTTTGGAAGGAGAGGAACTTGCCCGCCGATACCAGAGATTTCGCCTGAATCACGCAACATATAGGCAAGTTCACATGCGCCGAGTTCTTCTTTAGAAATGCCTACTAAGTATACTCGTTCTCCTGCCGATTTGAAATCACTGGTAGCGGTAAAACGCACATCAGGCTGATCTCCAAAAACCGAATAAAGTAGCGTCGGCGGAATAGAAATTTTGTTCTCGCCGCTACCATAATCATTTTTCATCGAGTCTTTTCCAGATACACAAGGTAAACGGTATGCGCGACACACTCGTTCTAGTTCACGGTTTGCCCGAACGAGTTGTGCGAGTTTGAATTTGCCATCGGGTGTTTTGACAGATTCAATGGAATCAGGCCAACAGAAGTTATCCAATCCAGCAATTTTGTCGACATTTACACCTGCACAAACTGCATTTCGTACTGCTTCATCAATAGAGGCTGCTGCCATTGCTCCCGCATCCAAATCTGAATAACGTGGGACGATTCCGCAGGAAATGACAAGTCCGTGAGGGTTTCCGTGAATAGGTGCAATGACGCCGGCATCGCCGGGTCCGTCTCTTTCTATACCGACAAAGGGCTTAACTGCAGTTTGGGCAATGACTTCGTGGTCGTATTGCCGTACCCAAGACTCCTTCGATGCAATGTTTGGTCGAGCCAACATTCGTAACAAAAGCGATGTGTGTCCTGCTCCGTCATCCAAGGGCACTAAATCGGTTCTAAACAGTTCATTGACAGGAGCAACCCATTCCGATTCAAGTTGTAATTGCGGAACTCCGTCATGCAAAAACTCGATTGGTAGATAGGCAACGGTGTCACTACCATATTTGACGTGGAACATGCCGCTACTGGTGAAAGTAGCAACGGGTGTTGCTTCAACTTCATGTAGGTCAGCCATCGCTTCAAACGCTTCGCAATCCGATGTTTTTACCGCAATGGTCATCCGTTCTTGGCTCTCAGAAACAAGAATTTCCCAAGCTGATAATCCTGGTTGTTTAAGGGGGACTTTAGCAAGATCGATTTCACAACCATTGGTGTATTCAGCCATTTCTCCAATTGAAGAGGAAAGCCCGCCTGCTCCGTTATCAGTAATACAGGTAATGAGGCCGGCGTCACGCGCTTCCAAGACCATATCGAGCATTTTCTTCTGAGTGATTGGATCGCCTATTTGGACGGCGCTTGAAGGAGATTCCTCTGTTAACTCAAGGGAAGAAAATGTTGCTCCGTGAATGCCGTCATAACCTACGCGCCCACCGACCATGTAAACAATGTCCCCGGATTTTGGAGTTTTGATGTGGGATTGGCGGCCGTCTGGGAGTTGCCGGGGCATAATTCCAACTGTCCCACAATAAACAAGTGGTTTTCCAATATATCGGTCATCAAAGACGATTGCCCCATTAACAGTAGGTATTCCTGATTCGTTTCCACCAACTCGGACCCCCGCATGAACGCCTCGCAAAACTCGTGAAGGGTGAAACAGATTGTCGGGCAAATCCCCATTCCAATCAGGAGGGCCAAAGCAGAATACGTCTGTATTGGCAATTGGGCGAGCGCCTAGCCCTGTTCCAAGTATGTCGCGATTTACGCCAACAATACCCGTCATCGCCCCCCCATAAGGGTCAAGGGCAGAAGGCGAATTGTGTGTCTCTGCTTTCATACAGACGCTCCAATCGTCATCCCAAGCTATAACGCCAGAATTATCGTGAAATACCGACAGTAGCCAGTCAACCTCACCTTGCATGTCGTGTGTTGGTTTCATAATATGCGTCTTGAAAATAGAATCAATGATTGTGTCTTCACCGGTTTCGGTGTCAATATGGTGAATTTTGGAAGCAAAAATCTTGTGTTTGCAATGCTCACTCCAAGTCTGGGCTAAACACTCAAGTTCAACATCTGTTGGAGCATCTGTGACAATTCCAACAGCATTTCTAGCAGCACGAATTTCTTCATCTCTGTAATGTCCTTGTATAGTTTGCATTTCTTCTAAATTGAGAGCTAAAAGTCCCTTATCGGATAATTCGAGAAGGGCTTCGTCACTGATTTCTAAGTTCATGGGTTGGGGTGGAGAAAAGACCTGTGGGGGTTTTTCGGGATATTCTAGAGACGGCCACATCGATTGTTGACATGCCTCAGCGCCCGAAACCAAGGCACGTTGAATCAAATTATTATGAAGTGTTGATGCAATCCATTCAACAGAAATATTTTCAGGTACGCCATAGAAAACATATGTTTGATATGTTGATATTGATGCATCTTCAAAATCTTCATGTTGTGAAAATATGGTTTTGAAACCGTCATATGCAGCATTTCCTGGGTTGTCGGTGACCCCTGGCTTAAACCCGATAGTGATTGCTGCATCGGGCGTGGTTGGGAAATATTCAGGCGATGTAAGAAGGAGACTGTTTGTGGATGCATGTTCGATAATCGGATCGGAAAAAAGGTCATCGACGCGCTCTGATATTTGTTCAGCCTCAACTACGCTCTTAATGAGGAATCCATTAATTGAGCGGACTTCTAGAACTTCGATGCCGTGATCTGCCTTGAGTTGTCTTCGAACAACATCACCTCGCACATCACGCATTCCTTCGCCTTGTTTTGGCGTAACTTCCACACGTGAGATTGGCAATGATAGCACCCGCCCCCCGAGGGGCGTAAAGAATGCCATAGACTACGCTCTTTGAACAATACGGAGGAATCAATTGAGAAGTTTGGCCAAATATTGGCCAGTAAAACTCTCGGTATTGGCGGCGACATCCTCTGGTGTGCCCTGAGCAAGAACCATTCCGCCGCGTTCACCGCCTTCTGGCCCGAGATCAAGAACCCAATCAGATGACTTGATAACATCGAGGTGATGTTCGATGACGATGATGCTGTGGCCTTTTTCTCGTAGTTCAAGAAGAACATTGATGAGAAGTTCAACATCTGAAAAGGAAAGTCCTGTAGTGGGTTCGTCTAAGATATACACCGTATGTTTGTTCGGTGGGCGGCGTAGTTCACTCGCGAGTTTTACCCGTTGTGCCTCTCCGCCTGAAAGGGTGGTTGCAGGTTGGCCGAGGCGGACATAGGAAAGTCCAACTGAACGAAGTGTGTCGAGCGTTCGGAATATTTTTCGATGATTCTCAAAGAATACCGCTGCTTCACCAATCGGCATCTGTAAAATGTCGTTGATATTCTTACCCTTCCAAGTCACTTCTAGACATTCACGCGTGTAACGTAGACCTTGGCAAATATCGCAGGTAATCCAAACATCTGGGAGGAAATTCATCTCCAGTTTAATTGAACCGGCGCCCTTGCAAGATTCACAACGGCCTCCCTTAACGTTGAAACTGAAGTGTCCTGGCTTGTAACCGCGCTCTTTCGATAATGTTGTTTTTGAGAACAGTATTCGTATTTCATCAAACACTTTAGTGTATGTTGCCGGATTAGAGCGAGGTGTCCTACCAATAGGTGATTGGTCGATTATAATCGCCTTATCGACATGTTCGAGACCCTTGACTTTGGCATGCTTTCCCGAAACTGTATCTGCGTTGTGGAGGTGGCGTTGTAGAGTAGGCGCGAGGATTCCAGAAACAAGAGAGGATTTTCCAGAGCCTGATACGCCAGTAACTGCTGTCATGCAGCCGATAGGAAATTTGGCGTCAATGCATTGAAGATTATTGTGTTGAGCTCCTTTTATTTCAATCCATTTTTTGGAAGGTTTTCTTCTTTTCTCAGGCACTTGAATTTCACGCCGACCACTCAGGAAAGCCCCGGTAACTGAATCTTTAGCCTCCATAGCGATTTTTGGGGGTCCGTTGGCTACAATTGTTCCACCCTCAAGTCCAGCACCTGGGCCAAGATCGCACAGCCAGTCTGCTTGACGGAGGGTGTCTTCATCGTGTTCGACAACGATGAGTGTGTTTCCTAAATCACTCAATTCACGAAGGGTTGCCAAAAGGCGTGAATTGTCCCTTTGGTGGAGTCCTATGGATGGTTCGTCTAAGACGTACATTACTCCAGTGAGGCGGCTGCCGATTTGAGTCGCAAGGCGGATGCGTTGGCTTTCACCCCCCGATAGGGTGTTTGCCTTTCTGTCAAGAGTGAGGTAATCAAGACCAACGCTATCTAGGAATCCTAAACGGTTTTCTATTTCCTTGAGGATGTCTTTACCAATGAAAAGGCTGCGTTCATCGAGTGTTTCAAGTGCATCTGCAAAGTTTTCCGGGGCGCCTTCGCCATCGGGCTGCCAAGCACGAACAAGGGAAAGTGAATCGTGTACCGAACACTGGCTTATTTCTGGTAAGCGAATGCCTCCTACAGAGACATATCGGGCGGCAGCATTGAGTTTTTCACCGCCACAAGAAGAACAATTGAGGTCCGTCATACAACTGATGAGACGTGAACGGGTTCGTTCAGATGTGGTGTCGGTGTACGTCTTCTGTAAGCGAGCAATGATGCCTTCCCAGGGGCGGTTCATCTTGTATACTGAGCCATTGTCCGACTCAAAATGGAAGTTGATAATAGTTGAACCTGAACCATAAAGCAGGATGTCTTTATCATCTTCGTCAAGAAGTTCAAACGGGGTATTGCGAGAAATTCCATAATGCTGGCAAACTTGTTCTAGTAATCGACGGTACCATGAGGGTGACATTGATTGGCGCCACGGCCTTACACAACCGTTAGAAACCGTAAGTGTGCCATCAATTATGAGTTCAATATTGAATTGACGTTCAACACCTAGGCCTTGACAAACGACGCATGCACCGAGAGGGGAATTGAAGGAAAAGACACGTGGAGAAAGTTCAGGCATGAAAGCACCGTGGTCAGGACAAGCAAATTCCTCAGACCAAGCAATAGTTTCCCCTTCCTGAGTTAACCTAGACTTCGAGCCTTCAGAAAGTTCGGCGTCGGGAGGGGGGGATTCAAGGCTCTCAATTGCTACCGTGCCCCCGCCCAATCGAAGGGCTCCTTCTACAGATTCAGTTAGCCTTTGTCGGCGTTCTCGCGTACATTTTAGCCTGTCAATTCGAACATCGATATCGTGGCGAAAGTTCTTGTCTAATTCAGGTGGGTTTTCAAATTCAGCGTCATGGCCGTTGACTTTACCGTAAAGATAGCCTTGTTCAACAAGTTGACGAAAAAGGTCCATGTGTGTGCCTTTTCGTGCACGGACAGCGGGAGCCCACATTGCAACAGCATGGCCCTCCATGTGCCATATGATGTCATCAACAATCTCCTGTACAGTACGACGCGCCACTTCCCTCCCGCAAGTAGGACAGTGTGGCTTACCAACCCTGGCCCAAAGTAAACGGAGATAGTCTTGTATTTCAGTAACAGTTGCTACAGTTGAACGTGGATTGTGTGAACCTTGTTTTTGGTCGATTGAAATGGCTGGTGATAAACCCTCTATTCCGTCACAATCCGCTTTTTTCATTTGACCAATAAACTGGCGAGCGTAAGAAGAGAGACTTTCGACGTAGCGTCGTTGTCCTTCAGCATACAATGTGTCAAAGGCAAGGCTCGACTTTCCCGAACCAGAAACACCTGATATAACTACGAATTGGCCGCGGGGGAGTTTGACTGTAATGTCTTGGAGGTTGTGGGTTCGAGCCCCGCGAACTTCAATCCAGCCTTCATCACCCGGTTGACTCATGAGTTCCCCTCAGTGTCTCGTGACGGTCAACGGTTCTTCAAGTCCTGCTTTTCCTATCACCGAGTCAAAAAATCAAAACAATAGGGCAAAAAGTGCATCACTCGAGATAGGTTTGGCTCGTAGCTAATGTTCCGAGTTCGGTCTAAAGTGGATAGAATCCTCTTGGGATTGGTGACTCAAAACGAACAGGTTCATCACTCTCGGGATGGAGGAATTCTAGGGCAGATGCGTGTAAACAAACCCGGTTTAACGGGTTTGTTTCTGCACCGTGTAATTCATCCCCAACAACCGGACAACCGAGTGAACGCATTGCCATTCTAATTTGGTGTCGGCGACCGGTCTCAATGGTAATTTGAAGGAGTGAAAAGTGGTTATCTGTTTCAGATAGACTCCAGTGTGTGATTGCTTCTTTAGCACCATGAAATGTTGGTTTGACCCGTTTTACATGAAGGTGTTTGTCTTCTACAAGCCACTCTCGTGTTGTGCCGAATTCTTGTTTTGGACGCCCTTCGATGAGGGCATGGTATGTTCGGTGAACTGCACGTTCGGCAAATTGAGATTGAATGTATTCTTTGTGTCGCTCATGGCGTGCAAACACCATGACGCCTGAAGTATCTCGATCGAGACGATGAACGATGTGGCACCAACTTCGTTCATTTGTAAGTCGGACATAATCGACGCAACGCGAATGAAGTGTATCGACTTCGAGTTTGTCAGTCGCAATAGAAAGCAAACCTGCAGGTTTTTCTACGACTAGGATGGCATCATCTTCCCACAATATATCGAGGTTGGATTTTTTCTTTGACGGAGGGGGTGGGGTTGCTTCAAAGGCTTTCTTCTTACTTAGAATTTCGACAACAGACCCTTTTTCTACCTGTGACCGCGCTTTGTGAATTGTCGTTCCATCGACATGAATTCTACCTTCAGTAAGCATTTTTCGAAGTTTGGATTTTGACGTATTAGGCATCATTATGGCGAGTACATCAAGTAGAATTTTGGCGCCAGTGGTTGTGTGTTTCATTCAATCACCTACAAAATCAATGCATCGCACCAAGTTCCTTGTTCGCCGCTATGCCCGGGTTCTAAGAGTGTTAAGCCGTCTGCTAAAACAAGGCTGTGAAGATTTCCCGAGCCTTGATATCCGGTAGAATAGGCGAGTAATTGCTCACCGGAAGTATCGATTTTTATCCTTCTTAAAACAAGACAGTTCTGATCTGCTTTGAATTTTTCAGCAAGTTTAACGCGAACTCTCCTCTCTTGAAATCCGCCTCCAAAAGTGCTTTGACGTAAAAAAGGTGCAACAAGCATACGAAAAACAACATGGCTACTTGCCGGATTACCGGGTAAGCCAAAGAGTGGTGTGTCATTCCAATAACCAAACAATGGTGGGGAACCTGGGCGTATTTTGACTCTCCAAAACTTCACATCACCTTCCTCCTCCATTAGTTTTCGGACAAGGTCCCAGTCTCCCATTGAAACACCACCTGATGTAAGCACTAAATCACACTCAAGTGCAGCCTTATCAAACTGTAAGCGTAAATCTTCAATCGTGTCTGTGACTGAGTCGTATCGGATTGGGTTATGCCCGTTCAGTCGTATCAAAGATGCGAGGCCAAAAGAATTGGATTCAAAAATTTCATTTTCTTTGAGCGTATTTCCTGGTAATTGCAATTCATCACCTGTAGAAATTATTCCAATTTTCATTTGTTTAAACACATCAACATGTGAATAACCCATTGTTGCACATAAACCCACAGAAGATGGATTGAGTAGTGTTCCCTTTCCCAAGGCTACCTGATTTACAAAAAGATTTTCACCGCGTTTTCGGATGAAATGTTTCTTACCTTCTTGTAACAGTGTTACTGCTTTTCCGTTATTGCTTACTTGACATAATTCGATTGGTAATATAGAATCTGCGCCGTCAGGAATGGGCGCTCCAGTCATGATTCGGGAGGCTTGTCCGCTGTTTACAAATGTTAAATTTTGATCGGTTCCTGCCTGAACTGTTTGAATAATTGAAAGTGTTGTTGGAGGTTGAAGAGAATCGTTATGACGAAACGCAAATCCGTCCATTGACGAATTATCAAAACGTGGATCGTCGACTTTTGATTGAAGCTCTTTCGATAGTACCCGATTAAAGGCATCATCGAGGTGGATTGATTCAGTGTTTATTTTAATCGTATGTTGTGAGAGAATTTCCAGTGCCTCATTGTATGAAATGAAGTATGGAGTATCCGACATGACGCGACCACCTCGTTTATTCGTTTGACTTTCACGGTTGGATATTAAAGCACCATTTCAGCAATCCGTTTGCAAGATGCAAGGAGGAGTACAAACACGAGAAGGGTTTGGACTGTCTTTTGATGGGCGCGTTTAGCACCATACCGCGAACCAATAAAACCACCAAAAAGGACCGCAATTAAAAACGGAATAAGTGTTGAAAACTCAAGAATTAGTTGATTTGAAGCGGTAGCGCCGAGTAAGCCAGCTGCTGAATTCACCCAAATGAACAAGGCGGCTGTTGCTGCTGCAGCCTTTGGTGTGGCCCACTTTTTCAAAAGAAGGATTGGAGATAGAAATATACCTCCACCTACTCCAATGATGCCGCTTAGAAATCCAATACCTGCTCCAAATGAATACGCTTCTGCAGGACGAGGGTTTGTGATTTCTTGTGAAAAAGTTTCTGGCTTCGACATTAAACGTATTGCAGCATAAAGAAGAGTAAATGATAGTATGATGTCATATATTGTGCCATCTACTTTTAGATAACCGCCAAAAAAAGCCAAAGGTGTGCTTGCAATAATGAATGGTAGTGTTTTTGAAAAAAGGTGATGGTTCGCTTTTGAGTAATGATAGAATGCAAGGCCGGCAACAACAAGATTGAGGACCCATGCGTGTTGTTTAAGCCATGGACTGCTCATCTGCCCATAGCTTGTTAGCGATAAAACAGCCAGATACCCTGAAGCACCACCATGGCCTACACTCGAATAAAGAAGAGATACTAAGAAAAGTGCTAAGCAAATCACAAGAAGGGCAAAGCCTTGCTCCATTGTTTAACCTCATTCAAAATTCATCACATGGCCGCATTCTGCATATGCACAACTCACGGTGTATCGGGATTTTTTAGGTTTTGGAATCTTTAGCATCGATCCACACATTTCACATTGAACTTTCAGAGTTTCGGGTTCTGCAGGACCCGCAGGTGCGTCGCCTAATGTACGTCCAACATCTTGTGACCAGCCTAAAGAATCAGTGTATTTATCTGTTTTAACATTAATTTTCTTCTGCTTGAGAGAAAGACGCATTCTGCGCTTTTTCTTTTTCCTCGGTTTGGTGCCTTTAGGTGCCTTTGCCGCCATGGGTATCAACCACCGCTCGGCGTTGTTGTATTCAATTACTTCGGCCGTATTCTTCACCAAGGTATTCTGAAATCCCATTTATTGGAGTATGTACGATATGTCCTCTTTTTGTGAGTTCCTCTACTAGTGGGGGGCGCGCGTTATTTGGATCGGTGTGGTAGACTACGACTTCTTCAGCTTCGCATGCTGATGCAAACTCGACTATTTCCTTATGTCCTGCATGTGTTGAAAACGAATACGACTCCCATTCTAGAGGAATTGGTGTTTCATTTCCAAAAATATCTACCTTTCCCTCACTTTGCATTTTACGCCCACCAGTACCGGATGCTTGGTAACCTGTAAACAAAATAGCGTTCTTAGAATCATGCCGTAGCCTGTTTAAATACCAAATTGACGGCCCTCCTTGCAACATTCCTGATGTTGAAACAATAACATCCGCATTGAGTGCTTTTTTACGATCGGATTTACTAGAAACACGCCTACACCAAGACCAAGCTGTTTGCAAGGCGCTAGCATCTCGAAGTGTTTCGGGATGGTTGAGTTGCATTTTGGCGATTCTCTTACCCATGCCATCAACATGAACATCAAGATGAGGTAGATGTTTGTGTAACCTCATTATAACATCTTGAGTCCTACCGTTTGCAAATGCAGGAATGAGGACTGTCCCCCCTCGGTCGACGACACGTTGAACATGTTGAACAAATCGTAATTCTTCTTCTTCCAAAGGTGGATGATTTCGACCTCCATACGTGCCTTCTAGAAATAATGTGTCGGTTTTCACAGGTTTTGCGCCTGATGTAAGCGGTGAGTCTCGAGAATCGAAATCGCCAGTGAGTAGAATTTTCCTTTGTGGTGTTTCGATATTAAGCATAGCTGCTCCCGGGATATGTCCTGCTCTATGCAATTCAAGTTTCCAGTCTTGGTGTTGCCATGGAGCGTGAAAATCATGGGTATTCCATGAGTCAAGAGCGGTGCTAATGTCACGTTTGTCCCAGGCAAGCGGATATTTTTCAATTGAACTCACTTTATGGCAATCGTACCACATTAATTCAGATATCTCTGCAGTTAGAGCAGTACCGTGGAGTTGAGTTCGATGGTTCGAACACAGCCATGGAGCCATTCCTAAATGATCCACGTGTGAGTGGGTAATAACAGCATGACGAACTTCTGGTGCTTCAGAAGGATATCGGGGCGGCGTGGTTGGTGCTAAACCATAATCAAGTAGTAATCGGGTGGTTTTTGAATCTTCAAGCATTATACCTACGTTGCCAACTTCATCACCGCCACCTAAACAGTGGTAACGTATTCCACGTATTGGGCTATCTTTAGGGTAAGTAGAAGTACGTCCAGGAGAATAAAACACCATTACAATCGAATAACCGAGATAAGTGTAACTCTTGAAGTTGTTCAATTCTGGACATGTACACCCCTTAATTTCCTATGGAACTATTTTCTACCATAGTGCAGGTTTTTTTGTTTGATTTATAGAGGTTAAGTTAAGTGCTTTACGCGCACATAACATTGGGGGCATACTACATTCACATACACTTCATACATTGAACATACTACCTTCTCAATGAAATTTATCTCTACTGGAAACAAAGGGGTGTCGACACCTTCTAGCATTTGGTTCCTTTAACATCTAGGAATTATTTCCCATAGAGATTTTATTTGAATTCATCACAACTATTTCTCTTGTGATTTACACTGTCTGGATAATTTAGTTTCCGTTGGAATAGCCCTAATTTAATTATCTTTTAACGAAGGTGACTTGAATTATAACCATTAGCGCAGTACATGCCAAGGCAGGTCGGTCACTCATTTGTTGTCGACGAAGATCGCTGTTTTGGTTGTGCAGCATGCATTGCTTTATGCCCAGTAAACGTGTTATCATTAATTGACAAACTCGCCGTAGTCGATGAGGAGAAGTGTACTCATTGTGAGCTATGTATTCCATCTTGTCCAGTTTTTGCTCTTGATATTCTCCCCCAGGAAGTGATTGATTGAAATCTGTAGTATTAATCGGTGGAACGATTTCGAATATGATTTCTGCAATTGAATTGGCAGATTTGTTTAAAATTACTATTTTTGAACTTAATGCCGAAATAGGTTTGCCCTCAATATCTCCAGGAATTATAACAAATATACATATTCTTGAAGGCTATTTAACTTCGGAACAGCTCCAATTTCTTCAACCTAACAATGTAGTAGATGGTTATGCACTTCGATCAGAATGGGTTCTCAAACATCTCGCAGTTGTCGCTGCTGAAAAAGGGGTTGAAATATTTACTCGAACACGAATTACTCAATCCTTTTCTACTGAACAAGGATATTCAATTGAATACATTGGAGCAGGACCTAACAGCACGGGTCAAATCGATTGTGATTTTTTGGTTGATGATCGTCAGTGGACGTACAATTCACCAGGCTCAAAGCAGCATAATATCAAAATCCAGCCAACGATATTACCCGACTTTGGCCAATTTATAGATATACATGGAGGTACAGCATTAACCTCAGATTGCGCACATATCCCAAATGATGTAATTTCATTTTCCCGTCATGAAGGATTAACAGAAGTTTGGCAAACAGATCAACACTGGATTCCGTTACATGGTTGGATTGAAAGTATATCTTGTTCTCTTCCTATAGACCAAAAGCAGAGGACAATAGATGCGCAAATAGTCGTTGGGAAAGATACTGCATTCCATCTAAAAGGAATAAATTAGGTGTTGCTGAACACACCACATTAAAAGCCAACCCCACCGCCCCAAAGTCAAGTAGAGGTATCGTAATGGCCGGACATCCAGTTGCAGACCTTCGCAAAAAGCTCAAGGAAGCCAATCTTCTAGATAAACCAACAATGAAATCTTGGTTCAAAGTAATCTCCCTACTTGTTGTCGTGTGTGCTTTGTACAGTGCACATATATTTTTACCACTCAAATTTGGATTAATGCTCATACCCATAACTGCTCTGTTCTCCACTACCCTTGCCATGACAGGTCATGAAGGAGTTCACTCTTCAGCATGCCGTTCAAAAGCAGGGAACATTTCACTTGCCGCTATAGTTTTCCCTTTATTTGCTGGTTTATCAATGGAATATTGGCGCGAGAAACACAACATTGAACACCATGCCCACCCGAATGTGCACTCAAAAGACCCAGATATACATTCATGGCCATTTACCTTCAGCGAAGAAGAGTATGTCACTAGCGGACCTGTTCGAAAGTTTTTCCAACGCCATTTACAGGGTTGGACATTCTGGCCAATATCACTTCTTGTTGGACATTTAATGCGGTTTGACGGCCTCAAATACATCGCTTTTAAACCCTTCAAAAAGTCAAAAAAGAAAAAACGATTCACTAAGATCTGGCTTCTTGATACATCCCTCATCCTCGCTCACTTTTCATTATGGATTGCACTCCCAATTCTTTTGGGCATATCGTGGCAAATTGTCATAGGATTCTACATTCTTTTGTGGAGTTTAGTCGGAACATGTTTGACTGCTATATTCATTGTTGGTCATGCAGGCCGCCCTGTAATTACAGAATACGATCAAAACTGGCGTCTTCAAATCGAAACAGCTCGAAGAATTAAGATGGGCCCAATAGGTTCCTTCTTTTTTGTTGGCCTTGACTACCAAATCGAACACCATCTGTTACCCGCCCTTTCCCACTTCAACCTCCCAAAAGCTGCTCCTTTAGTCAAAGAGTATGCAGAGGAACGAGGCTGGGAATATCAGGAATTAGGATTTTTTAGAGCATTATGGCAATCAACTGTTGCTTTACATAAAGCATGGAAAACACCTGCGTTAATTCTCGATGAATCTGGAGAGTTAAAAGATCCTCTTCTCGTAGATAACTCATGAAAACATCAACATAGTTCTCCTTCTAGGGATTTCTATGCAGGATACCGAACGCCTTTATCTCCAGAGTATTTTGTCAGGATATTCCACTACTTTTCATGCAGAGGTAGTGCATGTAGACGGTGATAAAGTTGCTTTCGACCGTAGTTTATTTTATCCTTTAGGCGGTGGTCAGAATTGGGATACGGGCATAATTAAAGGACCAAACGGAGTACAAAATGTGTATGAGGTTCGTGGACGAAATCAAATCCTCCACACGCTCGATGAAGATCACCAACTCACTCTGGGTGATGAAATTGAAGGAATTATTGATTGGAGCAGAAGACATGCACACATGCGAATGCACACAGCACAACACCTTGTTTCAGGCGTCGTATATGAATTATATAATGGAACACGAACTGTAGGAAATCAAATCCATCACGACCGTTCGCGAATAGATTTCAATCCAATCTCCTTCACACCCGAAATGCTTGAAACGGTCACTCACGCTGTCAACTCACTTATCGATGAAAACCACCCCGTCACCGACTCGACGATGACCCGCGAACAAGTTAATGCAGAAGTTCCACCCGAAAGAACAAATATGGACTTACTCCCGTCATTCGTCCAGGAATTAAGGGTCGTTACAATCGGAGATAAAATAGATCTTTGCCCATGTGCAGGAACCCACGTCCAGGAACTTTCTGAAATTGGACACATTGAGATTATTGGGAAAAAATCTAAGGGTAAAGGAACTCAAAGAGTAACGTATGAATTAGGAATTCCAAAAACCATTCCTAGACCAAACACTGTGAAAATGTAAGAATATTATTTTTAAAATAAAAACTTTTTATTAGACGATTAAATATAATTCATTAATCTTCAAGTAATTCGGTTACCTCATCCACAACATCCTTCCAATTTTCTCGTTTCTTTTGCAGTTCATTAAAAATCCTTTTTTGCACTATAGCGTTTTGTTCAACATCACCAATATTGGCGTTTTTCTCTGCTTCTAACCGGTCGGAAAGCACCCTATCCTCCCCACTTCTATCACTCCTGTCGACTTGTTTAATCTCCTTTGACGGAATCGTCCTTCGCCCGTACTCAGAATGAGTTTCTTCATCAAAAAGACCAATCATTTCTTGTTGAAGTTGTTTTGTGGGGGCTTGGTTTCTCCATTCGTTTTGGTTTGCAACATCTTGAATGATATTCTTCTTCTTTTTCGCTCTTTGTTGATTAAATAAGGCTTGAACTTCTTCAACAGTTGATTCTGGAATTGGTTCGGAAAGTGCTGCAGCAAGTTCTTGTTGCTCATGGAGTACCTTTCCATGAACTTCATCATGATCGTATCGGTGTGGTGCGGCAGCCATCATCAACATTTCTTTTGCAAACTGCGTCAATGGGTCATCATAAGAGATATTTGCGAGTTTATCTCGAATCGTAGTGTGGCGAGCAATACACTGCTTACACCGAGCCGATGCCGCAACATCTACAGCATCACATCGTAAACAACAGGCTTGAAAACCCATCTCTTTCATGGCACGCCTCGGCATTGACATACTTGTCCTCAACGTGCTGGTGGTGGACTAGGGCATCAAACTTCGGATGCGAGGCTTCAAATCAAACCCCAATAAACACAAGCCATGTCAGGGAGGGATAGGCGAGCAGACATACTCGACGATAATCCATTTCCCGAATCTCGAAACAGAATACACCGAGTTCATGCCCGTCAAGCTCCAGATGGCACCATTCATGTTGGCTTGAACTCAAACCTCAGAACAAATCCACTTTTTGCTCAACTCTTGGGGCAACAAACCCAACAACCAGCTCAGCTTCATACGGGAAAACTGTGGCATTTTAGCGATGTTGAGAAACAACATCTCCTACTTGCAACAGCAGCCTTCACCCTTGCACTCGGGTTTATGTCAACAGGGGGCCTGTTGAGTGGTAAGTTTGGCACCGCAGCTTGGATAATCCAACTCCTTCTTTCAATGCCAGTAATGTTGCTTGCTGTTGGTCCGGCTTTTCTTCTGCATGAAATCGGCCACAAGATTGTTGCGAAAAGGAACGGATGCTGGGCTGAATTCCGTGCAGATCCCAAAGGATTACGGTTCGGAATCTTCCTATCATTCTTCCTCGGGGTGCTTTTTATGGCCCCAGGTGCCGTAATGGTAGCGGGACTTGTTACCCGACGTCAAAACGGCCACATTGCCATTGCAGGCCCACTTGTAAACCTCGGTCTATTCGCCATAGGAATACCAGTTTGGGCTCTTATTCTTGGATTGAGTGGAGCGTTTGATGTTGTTGGTACAGATGTCCAATATGGCAATTACCTTGTTGATGGTTCCTTGGTTTGGCAACAAATGCTTGTAGATGCAGGGATATTTTGGTTATCGGCAAATCTTATTCTAGGTTTGTTCAATATGATACCGTGGGGCCCATTAGACGGGCTCAAAGTAAAAGATTGGAGTGAGAATGCTTTTTATTTAACCATTTCAATCTTTGCTTTCCTTGTCATATCGTGGATAATTTTAGGGCTATGGAGCCCAGGAAACATTCTTCGAGAACTGGCAAGTTTGGTGTAATACACCTTGTCTTTTTTATATATCGTCAAAACGACAGCAGTATACGGGCAAGGCTCTGGAAGGGGAGGTGAAGATGTGGTCAATCAAAACAACACTTATCTTCAGTTGTCCGCGAAGCTCTCAACTGATGTGAAACTAATTCCTCGTGTTGAGGAATTTATGACCAGTAACGGCATTATACGTCAAAACTTTCACGAATATATTGGTAAAACTCTCGTAAAAATACTGTCACAATCGAAGCCCAAAAAAGCGCTCAATATCATGATGTACGGGCA